>Ga0208162_1000385_pt1 | contig 25952 bp, 14 predicted proteins | sample CB_VirMetaG_4_FD_184539 | JGI IMG/M metagenome (GOLD analysis project Ga0208162, IMG submission 184539) | Freshwater to marine saline gradient viral communities from Chesapeake Bay - CB_1508_1M Viral MetaG (SPAdes) (version 4) | ecosystem: Environmental > Aquatic > Marine > Coastal | place: USA... | reverse complement strand
ATAGATGATACTGGAACTGGTGATTTAGTTATATCAGCAACTCATCTTAGACTAAGATCTGCTGATGCTGAAACTTATCTTTTAGCTACTGCCAATAGTGCAGTAGAACTTTACTACGACGACTCCAAGAAATTTGAAACCACTAATACTGGTGTAAGTATTAGTGATAATATTGATGTAACAGGTCATACCGAGACCCAGACCTTAAATGTCTCCGGTGTCTCCACATTTGTGGGACTTTCTAGTTTCACCGATACTACAGGTATCACTACATTAAGATTTAATTCTTACAATGCAGTTTTAAGTCAAAATAATAATGTTACCATAAAGTCCTCTACTGCTGGAATTGCTTCTGATTATACTCTAACTTTACCAGCAACACTTGGAAATCCTGGTCAAGTACTTGCAATTACAAATAATGGTAATGGTGAGTTAGGATTTACTACTGCTGGACTGTATGAAGCTAGATACTATGTTTCTGCTCTAAATGGTGACGATAGTTATGATGGAAAAGCTCTTCCAGTAAAAACTATCAAAAGAGCTTCACAATTAGCATCATTCAATAGTTTTGTAATTCCTGGTCAAAGATATCTGGATGCTGGAGACCTTTTAGAAGCAAATAGAACATTTATCGTAACCGAAGCAATTTCTGCTCTGAATTTTAATTATGAAAATCTTGCAACTGATTATCCAGACTACGATGAAGCTGTATGGAGAACCAAGTTAGGAATTTTAGTAGATAATTTAATTTATGACATTAGATTTGGTGGTAATAGTAAAACACTTGAGACGGTAGAAGATATTTGGGATGGTGGTACAAATCTATATGCTGGTGAAGAAGATCAAGCAATTTGGGCTTATAATTACGTCAAATTCATAGGTCAATATGTAATCAATAACCAAACTCCGCCAACTTTATATACGGTTGGAGTTTCTACAGTATCGCAATCGTTCGATTTTACGATTACTCAAGATCCAGAAAACACAAATGCAAATTATTTCCATAGATCTAAGGATGCAAGAAATCTAATAGTCGGAAATAAACTTGAGATCGTTGATAAGTCTCTTGCTGCAATTTCTATAGCTCATTCAGATTTTTCATTCCCAGGGGAAGACGCATCCAACGAAAGATCTAGATTTTATGATTCTTACAGACTAATTCAACAGAACAAACAAGAAATTATTGATTATGCATGGGCAGATACAGTAGCAACTTATCCCGGAATCTCTACGACTGAAGTTAAGTGTAAGAGAGATCTTGGATACTTTATTGATGCAGTTTCTACCGATGTCTTCACTGGAGGAAACAATTATGTAAGATCATTTGTAGGATTCTATTTTGATGGTGGAGCTCCTCTTGGAAATGGATTAGAAGGTGAGGAGGTAGAATCCAATCATGCGTTTACTGAAGCTGCAGTTGGAATGTCATCTGCACTCACTAACCAGTTGACTATCAAGGATCTAACAATTACTGCAGATCCTGCAACTGGATCTAACACGGATCCACTTTCATGCGCTAACGTAAGATCCACCGTTTCTACACTAACTGGTATCGTTACTACAACTGTTGCAGCTGGAACCACTTCTGGTCTACCACCAGCAAACCTTGGATATTTTAATATTGAACCAGATTTAAACGTTAGTGATAGTGTTGGTATTGCATCAACAAACATCTTTGGCGGCAGAAAGTGTGCCAGAGACCTCAATTATATTGTTGATGCAGTTGCTCAGGATATTTCCTATGATACAAACCAACACATAGTATATGCAACTAAAAAGTATTTTGACGGTGCTGGAAATCAGATACAAAATGGATTACTTGATGAAGAAGCAGAAAGTATAACTGCATTCTTAGCTTTAGCAGATTTATCCAAAAAAGCGATAACAAATCAATTAAATTATAGAGACCTAACAGTTATTGCAGATCCAGTTACTGGATTCAATACTGATCCAAACTCTTGTGCCAATACTCAAAATCAAATTGACACTCTTGTTGGTATAGCAACAGTTGCTATTGGTAATAGTAGTCTTGCGAGTGTTCCTACAGTTGATATTGGTGATACTGATTGTGCAGATGTAAGAAGCGCACTTGTTAATTATATTGGTATTGTTACTACTACGATTGGGTTTGGAACGGGTTTTGCTCCTGCTGCAGATCTACCAGAAACACAATCCAAACCAATTGCTATTTTTGTTGAGGCTGGAGAATACGTAGAAGATAATCCAATCATTCTTTATGAAGATGTTGCTCTTATTGGAGATAACTTAAGAAATACTATCATCAGACCACAGAATGCTGGCAAAGATTTATTCCGTGTTAGAAATGGTGTATATCTAACAGGATTTGCAATGAAGGACTCCATCGATGCCGCTGGAGTTCCACTAGCAACCTTTGATTTTGCTGTTGCATTTGATGATCCAACTGATACCAGTACTTCTAGACTTGGATATGCTACAAAGACAGATCCACCAGTAATTTTTAGATCACCATATATTCAAAACTGTTCGATTCTTTCATTCCTTGGTGGTAATGGAATGTTGGTTGATGGTTCTAAAGTACAATCTCCAAACGTTCCTATTGTTCCACAGGAAGCAGAGAATCCAGTTGATGGTCCACAACCAGAACAGGGTAAGTCCATGGTTGCTGCTGCATTTACCATGGTCTCCTTCGGTGGTATCGGTTGGCGTGTTATCAACGATGGTTACTCACAAGTTGTTTCTTGTTTCCAAATCTTCTGTAGATATGGATCACTTGCACAATCTGGTGGATATCTATCCATTACAAACTCTGCAACTAACTTTGGCCTATACGCTCTAAGATCTACTGGATTCAGTCCAAACTCTTTTAGATTTGACCGTGGAAGAATTGCATCGACAGGAACTTCTGGTGGACTTCAGACACTCAAGACTGTTGGACTGGGTAGATCAGAACAAGATCTATACGTTTGTAGATTTGTTAATGATAGTGGAACTGACTTAACTGCAAACTTTAAAACTACACCAGTAACAGAAACTTTTATTGGTGATGCAACTAATGTTGACATTTTAGATAATGAAATCACTATTGCTGGACATGCATTTAATAATGGAGATTCCGTTATCTATTATGGTGATGAACAAGATGATCCCCAAAGAATTATTGGAGGTCTTGTCAGTCAAAACCAATATTATGTAATATACATTAACGCATCTACAATTAAACTCTCTGAAGATGAATCTTTACTGAGAACGGTTGATCTAACTTCAGTTTCTACTGGTATTCATACATTTGTCAAAAATACTCAAGAATTCTTTGCAAAAGAAGTTATTGCAAGACACAATGTATATCAGGAATTAAATATACCTGGAACACAGGCGTTGGAGTTTGTTTCTGGTAGAGAAGTTACTCAAGTAACAAGTGAAGGAACCGCAGTTGGTATTGCTTACACATGGAATCCTACCACTAGAGATCTTGTAGTATCCGTAGAACTTTCCAACGATGAGAGGCTGCCATTTAAGGTTTATGATGGAGTTGACGATCTTACTATTGACGATCACTCAGTTGTAGCTATTTCAACTAACATTGGAAGCGTTACTGGAGTAAGCACATATTGGACAGTAGAATCAAAAATTGATTCCACTTTAGCTGGTGGACAAATTATTGCTCCACAAAGTTTACCAGAAACATATAGACTACATTTCCATAGACCATCTATTATTAACTCCTCATCACACACTTGGGAATATTCTGGTTCTGGTACTGACTATAACGCCTTACCACAGAACGGAGGAAAGACTGATCCACGTACTGAGCAAGTCCAAGAGAGTGGTGGACGAGTATTCTCCTCTGGTACAAATGAACTTGGTGACTTCAAGATTGGTGATTTTATTACTGCGTTCAACAGAACGGGTAACATTATTTTCAATAACACAGTAACGATCGGAAACCTCGATTCAATTAGACTGTCACTATCTGGTGGCGTTTCCATTGAAGAATTTTCCACAGATACTGGAATGGGAGATAATGAAGTCGGTGGACCACAAAATAGTAGAGTTTCTACTCAACTTGCGGTAAGAGGATTCTTAGCAAATAGACTTGGAAACTTTATTGATAAGATTGTTTCCACCAATTCAATTCCAAATGCAGTAGTTCAGTTAAACTCCCTTGGACAAATTAATGCTGATTTGATTCCACCAAAGAGTGTTAATTACTATAAGGCATTTTATGAGGGTGCAAGAACACAACTTGTAAACCAAATACCCGCTGTTAACATACTCAGTGGAGAGGTTGTTGCTGAACCTATTGATTCTTTTGTACTTCTCAATGATAATATTTCACAGTATATTGTTTTAGATAACAATATAGTTTATGATTTTAACAATGGTGATGAAATTGTTAGTGTAAACTCTGCTGGTGGTGCAATTGGTATTGTTACAGCTCCAACAACTTCTGGAGTCAATACGGATACATTATCATTCCCCAATGTTGGCTATGGCACAACTGGTCTTGTTAGTGGTGTTTCTCTATCATTAAAAGATCTAGTTGGTGGTAGCGGATATACAAATCCTGGAATATATACTGGAGTCAGATTTGATACGGCTACAGGTATTGGTACAGGAATTACTGGTATAATTGTAGTTGGATCATCCGGAACTGTTACTAGTGTTGCAATTGCAACAGGTGGATTCAAATTTGAAGTAGATGACATACTCACAGTCAATGATGCAAATGAAATTGGTGGAAGAAGTGGTGGATCCAACTTCACTGTAAAAATTGGTGGTGTAGAAACAAGACTATATGTTGCACTGACAAATTCTCAGAAATTCCAAGGAAGTTTAACACTTCCAGATTATTTTGCAGATGGAAATGCTGTAGGATATTCTACAAATATTGGAATTGGAACTACAGTCGCGTTTACACCAACAGATGTAAGTCTTTCTGGAGATGTTGATTTTGCAAATGATAGAATTGTACTTGGAAGTGGTCATCCATTTGATGATGGAGATCCCCTTCGTTATGTGGTAACTGCAGGCACTGTTATTGATCCACTGGTAAATCAGACCACTTACTATGCTAAAAAAGTAGGTGTTTCATCCATTGAACTTTACACCACATATGCACTGGTAACAAAAGTAGATCTCAATAGCAGTGGAACTGGAACTCACGAATTAGTCAGAGCTGGATTTAATACCACTACAAACCAGATAACATTTGTAAATCACCCATTTGCATCTGGTGATCCTGTAAGGATAACTGGTGATACTCCAACAGGAATTACAACGGGTAATTTCTACTTTACTGGATCTGTAACATCAAACTCATTTACTCTTCATGAAACCAGAGCACAAGCTCTTTCTTCAATCAATGGATTGCTTTTGAGTACAGTAAGTATAGTTAATGCTTCTGGTTCTGTTGGCACAATGACTTTGACAGAACAAAATGTAGAATATACTACTACTGTCAATACTTCATCCAATTTTGTAGACAACTGGTCACTTCTTTCTACAAATAGTTTAGACGCTGCAAACATTGTCAGTGGCATATTAGATCCAATAAGACTTGGTACTGGTGTTGCAAACAATGAAACCTTCCTGTCTGGTGATTCATCATATAAAAAAGTAGCAACATCAATTGGCATAGGAACTACTTCTGGAATTGCTGTTGAGGGATATACTTCTGTCATATTCCCACCAGGAGGAGTTGGTTATACAACATGTTTTGGTGATGTAAAACTTGGATTGAATAGAGCTCAAGAGACTCTTGATGATTATTCAACTCTTGGAATTTCTCAATATAAGTTAAGTACCTTCGGTGTTGGTCAAGATGGTAGAATTACAATCAAGAATTCTTCTGCTGGCGGAGATGTTGACGCTGCTAGTTTAGACGGAAATTCAGGAACTTACTATTTGGATGCTGACAACATTCAGGGAGTTGTTGCACCAAACAAAGGTGGTACTGGACTTAGTGGAGTAGTACCTAATGGCGCTATCTTAATAGGTAATGGAACTGATTATAATAGAACGACCAGTCCAACATTTATTGGAGATGTTACATTCAATGCCGGTCAAGGTGCTATAACACTATCATCAAACTCAGATATGAGACTGACCACTGGAAACAGTTGGACAGGAGAGACAGATTTCAAAATTCAAGCATATCAAAACAGTCTATATTTGCAGTATGCAACGAGTTTGATTCTTAGAAATTCTGCAGGTACCAATAGAGTTATATTTGATGCTTATGGTAATGCTGATGTTGTTGGTATCGTAACTGCATCAAGATTCGTTTCTGATGTTGCTCAAGGAACTGCACCATTTACAGTTACTTCGAATACAAAGGTAACCAATCTAAATGCAGATTTATTGGATGGATTAGATACTGCATCCATAAACACTGTATCTACTGTCGTTGTTCGTGATAGTTCCGGTAACTTTGCTGCAGGAACTGTTACTTTAACTCAACTTAGAACTGGTGATATAAGAGCTAATGACGGAACATCCGCAATAACAATAACGGATTCAACTGGTGATCTCACATTCCAAGGTAATGTAAATCTTGGTGATAATGATAGATTGAGACTTGGTGATGGTAATGACTTAGAAATTTTCCATGATGGTACTAATAGCAATATTCAAGATAATGGAATTGGATCTTTATTACTTTATGGAAATAGTTCTATACAATTATTGTCCAGCGGAACTGGCGAATCTCTTGCTAAATTTTTCTCAGATGGTGCAGTAGAACTCTACTACGACAACTCCAAAAAATTTGAGACCACTGGTGCGGGTGTAACAATTTCTGGTATTGCAACTGCCACAACATTCCAAGCTCCTGGTGGAACTTATGCATCTGGAACTGATACTAAAACAGATGCTGCACTTGTTATTGATGTAGATTCTGCAATTTATACTGAACATGCTGGTCAGTATTTAAGAGTACTACTTGAAAATCAAGGTGGTGCTATTAATATTGGTCAAACTGGTACGAATATTATTACTTCTGTAAATTTATATCCAGGAAGTAGTGGTACTACAAATCTTTATCATGGTGGTGCCAATAAGAAACTTCAAACAACTACTAGTGGTATTGAGGTAACAGGAACCACAGATACTGATGGGTTGATTGTCTCTGGTGTTTCTACATTCCAAGGTAATGTAAATCTTGGTGATAATGATAGATTGAGACTTGGTGATGGTAATGATTTACAGATTTACCATGATGGCAGTAACTCTTATATTGATGATACTGGTGATGGTCAATTTTATATAAGAGGATCTGCGGCAATTCATTTAGAAACTACTGGTGGCGGCGAAAAATATGCCAGATTTGTTACTAATGGAGCAGCAGAACTCTACTACGACAACTCCAGGAAATTTGAGACCACTGACACTGGTGTTTCTGTCTCTGGCGGTTTAAATGTCTCTGGTGTTTCTACCTTTATTGGACAGACTGAGCATCAGAGTGGTCTGATATTTGGTGTTCCGGATAATCACGGAAGACTTAGAATGCAAGATTTTGGTGCAGGTGGAACTCGTTATGGATTTACTCCACAGTATCAATATAATCTCGCACTAATTAATGAGCAAGGTTCTACAAATCAAGCACTAATTCTTGGAGACACTACGCCAGGACTTGATAATGATGTATTTGGAATTTCTGCGACTATTACTGGAGCAAATCCAATAACAGGTTCAGAATCTGGATGGGAACGATTGCTTGCTCTCAAAGGAACTGGTGATCTCACAATTGCGGGAGATTTAAGTATTGGTGGTAGTGGTGGTATTGGAATTGGTAGTGACGGAACAATAACTGGTGATATTAATGTATCTGGTATTTCTACATTCCAAAATGATGTTATTGCATCCTCAACATTAACCGTTGGTGATACTACTAGCATTACAGGTGGAGCTCCAATTGATCAAGGTGTTCTTGGAGTTTATGGAAACGGCCGAAATATGCTGGTTCTACAAACAAATTTAAACACTGCAGATCGTGGTCTTGCATTTAGAAATAGTGGTGATTCTTATACATCATATATTGCTATGACAGATGTCGGTTCCAATAATGCCGATATGATTTTTGGTGTTGGAGATATAAACGTCGATATAACTCAAATTCCAGAAAGACTTCGTATAACTACGGGTGGTAATGTCGGCATAGGATCTGATAATCCACAAAATAAATTAGACGTTGCTGGGGTTATAAAAGCCACAAGATTCCAGTCTACCCAAACAACGGGAACTGCACCATTTACAGTAACATCTACGACTTTAGTATCGAATCTAAATGCTGATCTACTTGACGGACAAGAAGGTTCTTACTATCTGAATACTTCTACTACTTTTGGTGGTGATGTTAGCGGAACCTATAATAACATTCAAATTCTCAATGATTCCCACTCCCACTCTTTCGACAATCTTCTCAATAAAACTTCTGGAACTGGAGATTACTCAACTACTGGTGATTTTATTTCCGGTCTTGGATCTGGTGGAGTTGCACTTACCATTAATGATGGTTACGGTAATGCAAACGTAACTTTTAACCATCAAAACGGCACACCAGAACAAGATGGTAAGGCTGCAAGAATCTCAGTTAATACCGATGCAACTACTGGAACTGCAAATATGAAATTCCAGTTAGGTGATGCTTCGAATGGAGTTGCTGCTGGACTCAATGTTATCATGACGTTGGACGCTGGTGGATCCAGTTGGTCCAGTAATGCAGGGTTAAGTTTCGCCAATATACCAGCATTTAATGGAGGAACTTCTGGTTCTACGGCACCATTCACTGTAGATAGCACTTTCTTAGTTTCGAATCTAAATGCCGATCTACTTGACGGTCAGCAAGGAACTTATTACTTAGATTACTCCAACTTTAGTAATACTCCAACTATTGGTAATGGAACATTGACCGTTGGAGTAGCTGGAACTGGATTGAGTGGTTCTGGTACATTTACAGCTAACCAAACTGGAAATAGTTCAATTACTATCACTAGTAATGCAACCCCAGTTAATGTTACAGATGCTATTGTTGCTAGAGATGGTTCTGGTAACTTTAGTGCTGGTACGATTACTGCAACGTTTAGTGGAAACTTAACTGGTAATGTAACTGGAACAGCAACAACTGCAACTGAAACTGAAGGTTTATTGATTCGTGGAACATATCTAACTGGAGATAGTTTCAATGGATCTGCAGATGCAACTTGGGCTGTTGATGCAACTTCAGCAAACACTGCATCTAAAGTAGTAGCTAGAGATGGTTCTGGTAACTTTAGTGCTAATACAATTACTGCAACATTAACTGGTACTGCAACGCAGGTTTCTAATTTATTAACGAGAGGAACTTATTTAACAGGTAATAACTTTAATGGTTCTGCAGCAACCACCTGGGCAGTTGATGCAACTTCAGCAAACACTGCATCTAAAGTAGTAGCTAGAGATGGTTCTGGTAACTTTGCTGCAGGAACAATTACCGCAACATTAAGTGGTACAGCGACTCGGGTTTCAAATACTCTTACGAGAGGAACATACCTCACAGGTGGCAATTACAATGGTTCTACAGCACGCACCTGGGCTGTTGATGCAACTTCAGCAAACACTGCATCCAAGGTTGTTGCTAGAGATGGTTCTGGTAACTTTAGTGCTGGTACAATTACGGCTTCATTGAGTGGTACTGCAAGTGTTGCTGCTTCAGTTGCACTGGTTGATGAAAGTGATGATACCACAAATAATGTTGTATTTGCAAATGGGGCTACAGGAAATCAAGCCCTTAAGACAGGAACAAATCTAACGTTCAATGCATTAAATGGTACGCTTTCTGCAACAATCTTTAGTGGTTCTGGTGCATCGCTTACCAGTATTCCAAATGGTGCTCTAACTAATTCTACTATTTCTGGTATAGCACTTGGCAGTAACCTAGCAACACTCACCAGAGGCACATACCTCACAGGTAACAATTACAATGGTTCTACAGCAACCACCTGGGCTGTTGATGCAACTTCAGCAAACACTGCATCCAAGGTTGTTGCTAGAGATGGTTCTGGTAACTTTAGTGCTGGTACGATTACTGCAACATTAAGTGGAACAGCGACTCAGGTATCAAACACACTAACCAGAGGAACTTACCTAACAGGTAATAACTTTAATGGTTCTGCAGCGACTACTTGGGCGGTTGATGCAACTTCAGCAAACACTGCATCCAAGGTTGTTGCTAGAGATAGTTCTGGTAACTTTAGTGCTGGTACGATTACACTTTCTGGCGAACTTCGTGGTGGATCAACCTTAGTAATTGATCCAGCAACAGTTGGAAACAATACAGGTCTTGTTCAAATTAAAGGCAATTTACAAGTTGACGGCACGACCACAACAGTAAATTCAACAACTCTGGAAGTGGCGGATCTTAACATTACAGTTGCTAAAAATGCATCAACTGCAGCTGCTGCTAACGGTGCTGGACTGACAGTTAATGGTGCATCTGCAACATGGAACTATAACAATACACTTGATTCATGGCAATCCAATAAAAATCTATATGTCAACACTAATAAGGTACTTACCCAGGCTGATGAGGGAAGCGGTAACGGAATTGATGCTGATACTGTTGACGGAATTCAGGGAACAAGTTTCTTAAGATCTGATGCTGCAGACGAGTTCTCAGGTGCATTAACTGGTTCTGGAACGATTAGTGTTACTGGTACTAAGATTGAATGCGGTAGAACTTCTGGTTCTGTTGCAATGACAACTAATGATGGTTATGGTAATGCAAACCTTACCTTCAACCATGCTTCCGGTGTTCCCGATACCACGGGCAGTTCCTATAGAATTGAAACTGATGTCGATGGTGCTACTGCGAACATGTACTTCGAATTATCATCAAGTACTACAAGTGGTGTTGCAGTAAGTCTAAACAATGGAATGACCTTGAATACAACCGGATTAACGGTTAGTGGTACAGTTACTGCAAACTCCGACATACGACTCAAGACAAATATTTTAGACTATGAAAACTGTTTAGATAAGGTACTGAATCTCAGACCAGTAACCTTTAACAGAACAGACTTGGAAGACACCGAAAAGGTACACTTAGGTCTTATCGCTCAGGAAGTTGAGGAAGTAATTCCAGAAGTTGTTGGAGAAAATTCAGCAAACGGATACAAGTCAGTCGCTTATGGAAATATCGTTCCCGCACTTATCGGTGCAATACAGGAACAACAGAAGATGATCGAAGAACTTCGTGAAGAGATTAAAAATTTAAAGAATCAATAAATTCAAGGTTCTGATTTATAAATACCTCTAGGAAACTAGGGGTATTTTTTTATGGCGCAGCCATCTAGTAGAGCGGAGTTGAAAGAATACTGCCTCAAACAATTAGGTAAGCCAGTTTTAGAAATAAATGTAGATGATGATCAGATTGATAATTTGATTGATGATGCTATACAATATTTTCATGAATTTCATTATGATGGAATAGATCGCGTATTTTTAAAACATAAGTTAACTCCATCAAACAAGGATACTATTAGTCAGTTAGGTGTGTCCACTTCAACATCTGCGACAGTTGTTGGTGCAGGATTGACTTCTATAGATTATGTTGAGGGTGTAAACTACTTACCTTTACCAGATTCCATTATTGGTGTCAATAATGTTTTAAAGATAAATTCAAGTACGGTATCTGATGGTTTGTTTAATATCAAATATCAATTATTTTTGAACGATGTTTATTACTATGGTGCATTGGATCTGTTGAACTATTCAATGGTTAAAAGATATCTTGAAGATTTGGACTTTTTATTGAATCCAAATGCACAGATTAGATTTAATAAAAAGAATCATAAGTTATATCTTGACATAGATTGGTCTGAAGTTGGTAGTAACGAATATGTAATTATTGATTGTTATAGAATTTTAGATCCATCTGATGCACCAAAACTATATAACGATAACTGGTTGAAAAGATATCTGACTGCATTGATTAAAAAACAATGGGGTCAAAACATGATAAAATTCCAGGGAGTTTTGCTTCCAGGAGGAGTTCAACTCAATGGACGACAAATTTATGAAGATGGAGTTCAAGAGGTAGAAAAGTTAGAAGAAAAACTTAGAACAGACTACGAATTACCACCAATGGATCTTATAGGTTGATATGTCTCCCCTCAATTCTTATTTTTTACAAGGATCTCCTGGTGAGCAAAGACTCATTCAGGATTTAATAAACGAACAACTGAAAATGTATGGACAAGATGTTCTATACATTCCCAGAAAAATCATTGGTGAAAACACAGTAATAAAAGAAATTACTGCGTCAAAGTTTGATGATAGTTATAGAATTGAAGCATACTTAGTAAATTTTGAAGGATTTTCTGGAAGTGGTGAACTTCTTACCCAGTTTGGAGTTAGAAACACCGATGAAATAAACTTAGTTATTTCTAAGGAAAGATACGATGATTTTATCCTACCAATATTAAGTTTGTTTCCAGAAACTGAAAGAAAAAAGGCATCAAGACCGCAAGAAGGCGATTTAATTTGGTTTCCATTGGACCAGTCTCTATTTGAAATCAAATACGTTGAGGGTAAGAAACCATTTTATCAACTCAATAACTTATATGTTTATGACTTATTGTGTGAAAGATTCGAGTTTGAAGACGAAATTATCGATATTCCTCAGATCGATGGGGAATCCGTCAATGAGTCTATTAAAGAATTTGGAAATATATACAACATCCAGATGGTTGGTTCTGGAGCAACAACTGCTGTTGCTACAGTTGGATTGGCAAGCACAGATCCAACATCGCAATCTGTTCAGTATCTAGATCTAATCAATGATGGTTTTGGATATTCATTTGCACCTACTGTTACAATTTCAGCCGCTCCTTCTGGTGGAATTACAGCAACTGCAGTTGCAATAATGACTAGTAGAGGATCGAATCAAGGATTCTCTATTGATAGAATTAATATTACAAATACTGGTTTTGGTTACACTCAACCACCAGTTGTCACCATATCTGGTGGAGAAGGTCAAGGTGGAATAGCCACTGCAGTTCTTTCTACGGGAGTACTGGGAACCATTGGAATTTCTTCTGGTGGTGTTGGATACAGTACTGCTCCACAAGTATTCTTCAGTTCTGGAAATGCTTCTGCAGAAAGCATTCTCAATACTAATGGCGAAGTGGTTGCAGTACGTTATACAAATGCTGGAACAGGTTATACAGAGGCACCTACAATAACATTTACAGATCCAAATTCAACAACATTTGGTGATTATACTTATAATGAAGTTGTTACCGGAACTAGAACTGGTACAACTGGTTACGTTAAAGATTGGGATTTTGCAAATAGAATCTTAAAACTCTCCACTGTAGATGGAACATTTGCATTGGGAGAATCTATCGTTGGTGCAGCAGCAAGTTACAAAGTATTCTCTGTCAATACAAATGAATTCCTAGATGAATTTGCAAGTAATATAGACATAGAAACTGAAGCTGACAAGATATTAGACTTCAGTCAGTCCAATCCCTTTGGTGAATACTAAATAATTAATACTGTAAACTGGTTGTCATGTTATCTAATTACTTTTATCACGAAATATTGAGAAAGACAATCGTGTCTTTTGGTACTCTTTTTAATAATATTAAAATAAAACATAGGGATAATGCAGGACAAGATTTTAGTATCATAGAAGTTCCTCTTGCTTATGGACCAATACAAAAATTCTTAGCGAGAATAGAACAATCACCAAATCTTAGAAAGGAAGTTGCAATTACTCTTCCTAGAATGTCATTCGAAATGACTGGAATTTCATATGATCCATCAAGAAAGTCATCTACAATGCAGACTTTCAAGGCTGTAGATTCTAACAATAATAATGTTGTGAAGAATTTTATGCCTGTCCCATATAATGTTTCATTTAAATTGTCTATAATGTCAAAGTTAAATGAGGATGCATTACAAATAATAGAACAAATCTTACCATATTTTCAACCACACCTTAATGTTACCGTAGAACTTATTGATTCTATTGGAGAGAAAAGAGACATTCCAATAGTTTTAGAAGGTATTGGAATGGATGATCAGTATGAGGGGGATTTTACTACAAGAAGAGTTTTGATCTATACTTTAGATTTTACCGCAAAAACATATCTGTTTGGCCCAGTCTCTACTGCGAATGACGCTCTTATCAAGTCTGTTCAGGTAGATTACTATAGTTCAACAAACAGATCAGCATCTAGAGAATTGAGATATAAGGCAGAAGTTAGAGCACTTAAAGATTATAATAATGATGCAACAACAGTTTTGGCGGAAGATATATCCACAAAAGTCACAAAGTTCAATGTATCGGATGCAACTCCTTTGATTGTTGGATCATATATACAAATAGGTTCGGAGTCTATGTACATTCGTGAGATTGATGGAAACGAATTACTTGTAAATAGAGGTCAGGATAATACATCAACTGTTGCACATGAAAGTGGAACAACTGTAAATGTTATAGATAATGCTGATGATGCACTAATCGATCTTGGTGATGATTTTGGATTTAGTGAGTATCGATTTGATTTTGATGATGGCAAAGTTTACAGTCCAACAAAAGGAATTGACTTATGAGTTTTGAAGACATCGACAAGGCATTAGATATTGAGAGCACTCCAATAAAATCGGAGATGGTTCAATCAAAAAAACCGGCGATAAAAAATACTCAAACTCCTGAAGAACAAATTCAGAAGGATTACGAGTATTCTCGTGGTCAACTTTATTCAATTATTGAGAAGGGTCAAGAAGCCATCGACGGTATTCTTGAACTTGCACAGGAATCAGACTCACCAAGAGCATATGAAGTTGCAGGTCAACTAATTAAAAACGTTGCTGACACTGCAGATAAATTGATGGACCTTCAGAAGAAGGTAAAGGAAGTAAATAAAGAAGAAAAAGGTTCTACGCCAACAAGTGTCACTAACAATGCAGTATTCTTAGGATCTACTGCAGAACTTCAAAAATTCCTTAAAGGTTCCATGAAGGGAGATCTCCCTAAATAAAATATAAGATAATATTTAGAAATAATGTCTAAACTAAGCTTCAACGAGTGGCAATCACTTTCCGAAAAGAAAGGTGTGGATAATTGTTCTTGTTGTGGAAATGAAATTAAAAAGGATGGTTCATGTGGATGTGACTCATCATGTGAACACTGTGGTGGAAAACACGATGTCAAGGAATCTTCTTGCGGTTCCATGACGAAAAAGAAAAAAAAGAAATTATCTGAGATGATTTCTACATCTATGAGTGGCAGAAGGTACAGAGATGTTTCTGGTACTGATGACCAGAAACAATTAGAAAAAGAAAAGAAAGAGAAAGAAGGGGAAAAGAGACAGTCAGCTAAAAAAAGAAAAGATGAATTAGCTACAGAGAGAATGACTAAAGGAATCCGTTTCTATGATAAGAAAGGTTCTGGTTATATTAGAGATGGAAAGAAAGTTTATGATGAATCATATAATCTAGATGAGAAGTGTTGGAAAGGTTATACCCAAAAGGGAATGAAGAAAAAAGGTGATAAAATTGTTCCAAATTGTGTTCCTACAGAAGAATATTCTGATTGGAGAAGTGAGTTAGAAGAAGTCTATATGTTCTCTCCACCAAAAAAGAACAAAGAGACTCCTAAGAAAAAAGAAACTTGGTATGAAAGAGATGAACGTAAAGCAAAAGAAAAGAAACTTAGAAAAGAATCCACTGAAGTCCAAGAGGGGAACAAGAGTGGTGATTCTTCTTTGCGTGACTGGTTTAGCAAGAGTCGCTCTTCTGATGGCACCCCTGGTTGGGTTCAACTGGGTGGTAAATACGCAGGAAAACCCTGTGCAAAACAACCAGGACAAACCACAAAACCAAAGTGTGGTTCCAGTAAAATGAAAGCAGATCTCTCTGATAAAGAAGAAGAGAGAGCATTCCGTCGTAAGAATCAAGAAGATCCAAACCCAGATAGAAAGGGTAAAGCGAAGAATGTTGCCACTGAGGAGAAAGATCATGAAGTATCAATGGCACATAAACAATTAAATAAAACTATCAAAAATGCAAAGCAATTAAAGAAAGATCTGGGAAAAAAAGAAAAAAATCTTCCGGCTTGGATGCAAGCCAAAATAACTGATACAGAACATAACATGGATGCTGCTTCCGGTTATTTGACAAAAGAAGCTGCAGGTGAGAAAGACGCTTGTTATTCTAAGGTCAAGTCTCGTTATTCAGTATGGCCTTCTGCATATGCATCTGGTGCGTTGGTCAAGTGTCGTAAAGTTGGCGCAAAGAACTGGGGTAACAAGACAAAGAAAGAAGGTTATGAATTTTCGAATTGGAAAGATGAATTTAAACCAACAGAATATGAAACTGTTGATATTGTAAAACCAGAACCAATAAAATTTGGATATCAACTTGCAGATTCTGTTATTAAACCAGGGCAACTAAAAACGGAAGATTATCAAAAATTACAGAAGACTGGTAATATTTTCAGTATAATGTTGATGTGGAGAGGAAAATCCTATCGTCTTCAACTTTTCTTCTCTGGTTCTAAGAGACCATCGAGAGAAGAAGTCAACTCGGAGATTCAGAAGTTCTATCCAGGAGCAATGCTTACTCACTATTATCCAAGTCCTTCTGACCCATCACAACCAATTGTAGTTATTCAAAGGTAAGTAAAATGAACCCTTCCGAAATTGAACTTTCCGATATCAATAAAATGTTAGTCTATGAACAACAGTCGAGGGACATAGATAAAATGGATAAGGATCAAGCAATTAACTTTGCAAAGGCCTATCTAAAATTATATCTTAAACAACAAGAGGTAGTTGCAGATTTAGCTAGAATGTAATTTTATGAGTGATCAGATATATCTTGGCAATCCAAATTTAAAGAAAGCCAACGTTCCTGTTGAATTTACGCAGGAACAAGTTCTTGAATTTATAAAGTGCAAAAATGATCCAGTATACTTTGCACGTAACTATATCAAGATTGTATCTCTTGACTATGGTGAAGTTCCTTTTGATATGTATGCATTTCAAGAGAAATTGATTAAAAATTTCCACGAAAATAGATTCAACATTTGTAGAATGCCTCGTCAGACAGGTAAATCTACGACTTGTGTTTCTTACCTCTTACATTATGCAGTTTTTAATGATAATGTAAACATTGCAATTCTTGCAAACAAGGCATCAACGGCAAGAGATCTTCTTGGAAGATTACAGTTTGCATACGAGAAACTGCCAAAGTGGATGCAACAGGGTATCGTGGCTTGGAATAAAGGTAGTTTGGAATTAGAAAATGGATCAAAGATTATCGCCGCGTCTACTTCTGCATCTGCTGTCCGTGGCGGATCGTACAATGTCATCTTTCTGGACGAGTTCGCATTCATCCCGAACCACATTGCTGATGACTTCTTTGCCTCTGTTTATCCTACTATTTCGTCAGGTAAAAGTACGAAGGTCTTAATCGTTTCCACCCCTAAGGGTATGAATCACTTCTACCGCATGTGGCATGATGCGGAGAGGGGAAAGAATGAATACATTCCAACTGATGTTCACTGGTCCGAAGTTCCAGGTAGAGACGCTCAGTGGAAAGCACAGACCATTGCAAACACATCTGAACAACAGTTCAAGGTTGAGTTCGAATGCGAATTCCTTGGATCTGTTGATACTCTCATATCTGCACCAAAGTTACGTGCGATGATTTATGAAGACCCCATCAAAAAAAATGCGGGGTTGGACGTATATAAAGAACCGATAAAAGATCACAATTACATACTTACTGTTGATGTAGCTCGTGGAGTAGAAAAAGATTATTCTGCATTTACTATATTTGATACAACTACATTTCCATATGAGTTGGTTGCGAAATATAAAAATAATACTATAAAACCAATAGTATTTCCAAATGTCATAAAAGATATAGCAACTTCTTATAACAAGGCATTTATTCTTGTAGAGGTAAATGACATTGGAGAACAGGTTGGTTCAATATTACACATGGATCTCGAATATGACAATTTGTTGATGTGTGCGATGCGTGGACGTGCCGGACAAATTGTTGGCCAGGGGTTCTCTGGTAAGAAATCTCAAATGGGCGTGAAGATGTCCAAAACTGTCAAAAAGACAGGGTGCATGAATTTAAAAGCTTTAATTGAAGATGATAAACTTCTTATAAAAGATTATGATGTCATTAGTGAACTGACAACTTTTATTTCCCGAAAAGATTCATTTGAAGCGGAAGATGGTTGTAATGATGACCTTGCAATGTGTTTGGTGATATTCTCATGGTTAGTCATGCAAGAATATTTCAAAGAAATGACTGATCAAGATGTTCGTAAAAGAATTTATGAAGATCAAAGAGATCAAATTGAAGCGGATATGGCACCATTTGGATTTATTTCTAATGGACTAGAAGATGAAGGAAGTTTTGTAGATGCATCTGGAGATAGATGGCATGTAGATGAATATGGTGATATGCAATATATGTGGGACTATAATTAATGGACTTTGAAGAGGAATTTAAATTAGAACATTTCCTCTTCAAAGAGAGAAAATGTAGATCTTGTTTAAAGACGAAAGAACTCATTTCAGACTTTTATAAAACTAGGAAAGGTTCAGGTCCATCAGCATATTCTTATGAATGCAAGGAGTGTACAGTAATAAGAGTTGTATCAAATAGAATGACCAATAGAGTTTTTGATAAATGGGAATATCCTGACTGGTAGGATGTTCATGCATTGTTTCCCCACTAGAAAGTTACTAAATTCTAAATATTTGTAGTCAAGTTGAATCTTCTTTAGAGGGAAAGACATGTCGCTAAATTTAGTATCACCAGGCGTAAAGGTTAGGGAAATCGATCAGACCCTGGGAAGAATCGATGCAGTAAACGACCAGACGGGTGCATTTGCTGCTCCATTTACCAAAGGTCCAGTTTCAGTTCCTGTTCTAGTTGAAACCGAAAGAGATCTATTAAATACCTTTGGAAAACCATCTGACAATGATGGTCAGTATGAAGATTGGTTAACTGCGTCTTCATATCTGTCTTACGGAGGAACTTTAAGAGTAGTTAGATTGGATAACAGCAATCTAGTTAATGCACACTACGCTGTAGATAATCCAGTAACTTTAAAAATTAATAATCAAGAGGATTTTATCAATAATCACCAGGATGATACCAACTGGGTTTGGGCTGCTAGAGATCCAGGTTCTTGGGGAAATTCCTTAAAGGTATTCACAGTTGACAATGCTGCAGACTATAGAGTTGGTGTTGGAACTTTTGGAATTAATGTAGGTTATGCATTTACAGTTGGAATCAATACTACTTTTGCAACTGCAAGTGGAATTGTTTCAACTTTTAGTGGATATGTTAAAGGAATTATCACCCAGGTAAACAAAGGCAGTTTTGACGTAAAATTAATCAACAGATTTAATAATGCTGATAGCACATGGACAGATATTCCTGCAAATGAATATGCCTCCAAAATAAATGGAATTCCTGATGGTTTCACTCCCGGAACTTATTATCAAGTATTTGATAATGTTGGAACCGCCACATCATTAGAGAAATTTAGATTAGAAAATAATGTTACAGTCGGAACTGGAGAAACAACTCTAACTTTCTCTGGTGTTGATCCAACTGGTTTTGTATCAGAAGGTGATTTGATTCAAACTTTGAATGGAGCTCATGAAGCCAGAGTAGTTTCAGTTTCGTCTACAAGTATTATTGTATCTGATACAAGTCCAGCTCCTACTTCATTCGCTTCAACAACTTATGTTGTTACTTATACAAGAAATGCTATTGATAGCACATTAGAAAAAGGAGAAGGAATCAAACCTGACGCGGATGTTAATTCAGTTACTGATTGGTACGATGATCAAATCATTCAACTTACCAATTCAACAATAGCTTGGAAGAGTATTGCTCCAAAACCAGTTACTAGTTCATACGCAGCAGAAAGAGGCTCATCAAACGATGAACTCCATGTAGTTGTTGTAGATGATGATGGATCAATTAGTGGCGTTTCTGGAAATATTTTGGAGAAGTGGACAAATCTTTCTAAGGCTCTAGATGCCAGAAATTCACCAAGTCAACCAATTTATTACAAAAATTATATTTCTAACGCATCCAGATACGTTTACGCTGGTGCAGGAGATGCCATTTCTGGATCAAGATTTACTACTAATGAAGGTTATGTTCAAACAAGTGGTGGATCAATTGCTTGGGGACAAGATGCACAAAACGTTCATTACGGTTTGTTAGGAAATAAAGCTTATACATTTACTTCTGGATATGATTATTCTAGCGCTACTGGTGGAATGGACGTTTCACTAGGTGATGTCCTCAATGGATATGAGAGATTTAGAAGTCAATCTGAAGTTCAGATTAATTTCCTTCTCAACGGAAGTAGTGGTGGAACTACTACAGATGAAGCACAAGCTAAAGCCAATAGATTAATTGATATTGCTAATCAAAGAAAAGATTGTATTGCTTGTATTTCCCCCAATAGATCAGCTGTTGTGGGTGTAGAAGATACGGATGCACAAACCCTAGCAATTGAATCATTCTTCTCTGGAGTAACTTCCTCTTCATATGCGGTATTCGATTCTGGATATAAGTATATGTTCGATAGATTTAATAATAAATTCAGATACATTCCACTTAATGGTGACATTGCGGGATTGATGGCTAGAACTTCAATCAATAATTATCCTTGGTTCTCGCCAGCTGGTGCTTCTAGAGGTGTTATCAATAATGCAATTAAACTTGCTTATAATCCAACACAATCTCAAAGGGATGATCTTTATTTAAATAGAGTCAATCCTGTTATTTTCTCTCCTGGTGCAGGTATAATTCTCTTTGGTGACAAAACCGGTTTGGGAGTTTCAAGTGCTTTTGATAGAATCAATGTTCGTCGTTTGTTCTTGACTTTAGAATCTACTATTGAAAGAGCTTCTAGAAATCAGTTGTTCGAGTTTAATGATGTTATTACCAGAACAAACTTTGTAAACATTGTAGAACCATTCCTCCGTGATGTTAAGGCAAAGAGAGGAATTACTGATTTCCTCGTAATTTGCGATGAATCTAATAACACACCAGATGTTATTGACGCAAATCAGTTTAGGGCTGATATTTTTGTAAAACCAGCAAGGTCGATTAACTTCATTGGATTAACTTTCGTTGCTAATAGAACTGGAATTAGCTTTGAAGAAGTTGTCGGATCTGTTTAATTTTAATTAAAACATTAATCCCTATCGAGGTAAAAACAAATGGCATTTTCAAATACTCCAAGTTTTTCTGAAAGAACTCTAGAAGATTTTAAATCCAGATTGATTGGCGGGGGAGCCCGCCCCAATCTATTTGAGTGTGAAGTCGCTTTTCCAACATTTTCAACAGAATCCGACACTGCATCTGGAAACAATTCCGATAGATCAGTTGCAGAATTGAGCAGATTTATGATTAAAGCTGCTAATTTACCTGCGTCCAATGTTGCGGTAATTGACGTTCCTTTTAGGGGAAGAAATCTTAAAGTCGCTGGTGATAGAACATTCGATGTTTGGACCATTACCGTTATTAACGATAATGACTTCACAATCAGAACTGCTTTTGAAAAGTGGATGAATGCGATTAACAAACATGATGATAATTCTGGATTGATCAATCCAGCTCAATATCAAACAAATGCAATCGTAAAACAGTTTGGAAGATCGTCAATTGCATCAGCAAATTCAAACGTTACAAGTCCAACTCTTACCGGACCTGGCGATGCACTACCAGTTCTAAAAGCATATAAGTTCTACGGAATATTCCCAACTGCAGTCAGTGCTATCGATCTTTCTTATGATTCTGCAGATACTATCGAGGAGTTTACCGTAGATCTCCAAGTTCAATGGTGGGATGCTTTAGATGCAAATGCAGTGACACAACTATCCACAGCGGAAGCTGAAGGTGGAACTACTCAGCCAGTTAACTAATAAATAATAGAAATAGAGTTAACACTTGAGTAATGCCTAAATTATTTGGTTTTAAAATCCAAGATTCGGAGGACGATAGATCTAAAAAATCTATCGTCTCTCCAGTTCCGGAGAATCAAGAAGATTCTTCGGATTTTTATGTTTCAAGTGGATTTTATGGTCAGTATGTAGATATTGAAGGAGTATATAAATCAGAAGCAGATTTAATTAAAAGATATCGTGAAATGGCTCTCCACCCAGAAGTTGATGGAGCTATAGAAGATATTATAAACGAAGCAATTGTTTCTGATCAAAATGATTCTCCAGTTCAAATAGATCTTTCAAACTTAAATGCTAGTGATAAATTAAAAGATCTCATAAGACAAGAATTTAAATACGTCAAAGAAATACTAGACTTTGATAAAAGATGTCATGAAATTTTACGTAATTGGTATGTAGACGGAAGAATTTTCTACCACAAAGTAATTGACTTAGAAAAACCACAAGAAGGAATCAAGGAAGTTAGATATATCGATCCCTTAAAAATAAAGTTGGTTAGAAAAATTAAAAAAGATTCCAAACAAATATTAAATCCAACATTTGCAATTGGTGGACAAAGAGGAATTGATAATTTAAAGACTCCCGAAGTGGAAGAGTTTTATGAGTATAATCCACATTCTAAAGGAAATGCAAATAATTTAAATACTGCACAATACAAAACTGGAATGGGCGGTGCGGCAAGAATTGCAAAGGATGCCGTTACTTATGTTCATTCTGGTTTAGTTGATAGAAATAAACAGTGTGTTCTTTCATATCTCCACAAAGCAATCAAAGCACTGAATCAACTTCGTATGATTGAAGACTCTCTTGTTATCTACAGATTGTCACGTGCTCCTGAGCGTAGAATTTTCTACATTGACGTTGGTAATCTACCAAAGATTAAAGCGGAACAATATCTCCGTGATGTCATGACTCGTTATCGTAATAAGTTGGTTTACGATGCAAACACTGGTGAAATTCGTGATGACAAAAAAATGATGTCTATGTTGGAAGACTTTTGGCTTCCAAGAAGAGAAGGTGGTCGTGGTACAGAAATTACTACATTACCTGGTGGACAGAATCTTGGAGAACTCACTGATGTTCAGTATTTCCAAAAGAAATTATTCAGAGCACTTGGAGTTCCAGAATCACGTTTAGGTGGTGAGGGTGGATTTAATCTTGGACGTTCTTCAGAAATTCTAAGAGACGAAATTAAATTTACTAAGTTTGTAGGAAGAATGAGAAAGAGATTTTCTCAACTATTCCTCGATATGTTGAAAACGCAACTTATCCTAAAGAACATTGTAACTCCTGAAGATTGGAAAATTCTATCTGATCATATTCAATTTGATTATGTCTATGATAATCATTTTGCAGAACTAAAAGAAGCAGAACTGATTCAAAATAGACTGGGCGTTCTCGCGGCAGCAGAACCTTATGTCGGTACTTATTATTCTGTAGATTATGTTAGAAGAAATATTCTAAAACAAACTGATGCCGATATTGTAGAAATTGACAAAAGAATTGAATTTGAAAAAGAACAGGGAATTATCCCACCACCAGTTGATCCGAATACAGGACTTCCCGTAGGAGAAATTCCTGCAGAACAACCTGCAATGGGTCAACCAGCAATGGATCCACAACCAGATGAATCTATTGTTGAAGTTCCACCTCAAGAAGAAGCTCCAAAAATGAAGATGCCAAGGGGTGGACGCATCTAATAAATACCCTTAAGTAAACATTGAATTTGAAAAAAATGGATGATTTAATTAACATGATGGTGTCTGATGAGTCACCTGCCGATATTAGTGATAAGATTAAAGAAATCTTAATGCAAAAATCCGCTCAAAATATTGAGACCATAAGACCAACTATTGCAGCTTCAATTGTAAGTCCACAAACAGAAGTTGAACCAGACTCTGAAGAAGTTGGGGAGGTAGAAAACTCAGAAACTCCAGAAGCTTCTGCAGAGGAAGAACCCGAAACATCTGAAGAAGATGAAGAATAATAAATAACTATTATAGGACTTTATTATAGAAATGCAAAGAACTAGAATTATCGCTACCGAAGAAACGGTAGGAACAACTCCTGGAGCAGCTACTAGTATTAGTACTGCTACTTGTGTGCGACTTGCCAATTCTTCCGGTGGTGATATAGCGGTTGGAATTAATACTGTTGTTGGTGCTGCTACTACCGCATTCTTTACACTTCCCGATGGTACTGTTGAGTTTCTAGAAAAAGAAGCAAACTCTGTTATTTGGGCAAGTGGCGCATTAAAAGCAAACAAAGTAGGATTCACTAACTAAAACCATGAAACTCATCACAGAAGAAATTTCAAACGTACAGATTATCACCGAAGGTAAAGGTGATAGTAAGAAGCTATACATTGAAGGTGTATTTCTTCAAGGTGAAATCAAGAACCGTAATGGAAGAATGTATCCCATTTCAACTCTTGCAAGAGAAGTAAGTCGTTATAACGAAAACTTCGTTGCAAAAGGACGTGCTCTTGGTGAACTCGGTCACCCCGATGGACCTACTGTCAATCTTGACCGTGTTTCTCACAAAATTACTTCTCTTGTTCAAGAAGGTAATAACTTTAAAGGTAAAGCACAAATTCTTAATACCCCTATGGGTAAAATTGCATCTTCTCTTTTAGATGAAGGTGTAATGCTTGGTGTTTCTTCTCGTGGTGTTGGTTCACTTCAGACTACTAATGAAGGACACAAAATTGTCGGTGAAGATTTCATGTTAGCAACTGCTGCTGATATCGTTGCCGATCCTTCTGCTCCTGATGCATTTGTAGCAGGAATCATGGAAGGGAAAGAGTGGGTTTGGGAAGGAGGAATCCTTCGTGAACAACTCGCTGAAAAGACACAAAAGAGAATTAACACTCTTGTCGATCAAAGAAGACTTGATGAACATAAGTTAAATTTATTCAACGAGTTTCTATCAAATCTATAATTTATAAATAAATACAGATTATAACAGGTAATCGGAGAGTTCAAATGTCCCGTGGTAACAATTTACAAGAAATGGAATCTGTGACTACCCCCGGTCAGGGCGGTGGTTCAGGCAGCGGCACTTCACAATCCAAAACCGCTGTAAATTCCGGCGCATCTGCTCCTGCAGCTGCAGAGAAGAGTGCAACTCCAGTCTCAACCCCCGGTCAAACAGGCAGTTGGGAAGATTTGGGTGGCCCTACTCCAGAAAACAGCAAGCCAGATGATGGTAGCAATGCCCTAAAAACTCCTGGTGCAACCCTTAAGCAAGTAAGGGATGTTGTTAATAAGGGTGCAAAACCAGCAGCAGCTGCAGAGAAGAGTGCAACTTCAGTTGCAACTCCAGGTCAGAGCGGTTCTTCCATGAAAGAAGAAGAAACTGAATTGGAAGGAGAAGTAGTCTCTGAAGAAGAAGTAACTGAAGAAGAAGTAACTGAAGAAGAAGTTGTTTCTGAAGAAGAAACTGCTGATCTAGACGCAGCTATCGCTGAAGATGTCAATGCACTTCTAGGTGACGAAGATCTCTCCGAAGAGTTCAAAGAAAAAGCAAAACTTGTATTCGAGTCTGCTTTACACGCTAGAACACAAGAAATTCAATCTGTTTTAGAAGAGCACTATGCTGCTGCTCTATCTGAAGAGGTAGAAGAGATTAAAGTTGAACTAACCGAACGTGTTGATTCATACCTTGAGTATGTTTCATCAGAATGGTTAGAAGAGAATGCTCTCGCTGTTGAGAGTGGACTCAAGACTGAAATCGCAGAGTCCTTCATGGATGGTATGAAGGCACTCTTTGAAGAACATTATGTATCAATGCCTGAAGAGAAATATGATGTACTAGAGAATATGGTACAAAAACTTGATGATATGGAGACAAAACTCAACGAGCAAATTGAGCGCAATATTGAGCTCAATAAGAGACTCTCGGAGAGTGCTGCTGACAGAATTTTTGCTGAAGTTGCCGAAGGTTTGGCAGTTTCGCAACAAG
>Ga0208162_1000384_pt1 | contig 25968 bp, 40 predicted proteins | sample CB_VirMetaG_4_FD_184539 | JGI IMG/M metagenome (GOLD analysis project Ga0208162, IMG submission 184539) | Freshwater to marine saline gradient viral communities from Chesapeake Bay - CB_1508_1M Viral MetaG (SPAdes) (version 4) | ecosystem: Environmental > Aquatic > Marine > Coastal | place: USA... | reverse complement strand
CCTAGCCAATACCAATGCGCCGGTAACGCTCACCGATGCAGGGGATTTGGTTGAGCGCACGGCACACGGCTATAGCAATGGCATGGAAGTGCGTTTCTATAACATTGTTTCCACCACTGGACTGACAGCAGCACAGACATATTATGTTATCAATGCGACGACAAATAATTTTCAAGTGACGGAAACCGTAGGTGGCTCTGCCATTGCGCTCACTACAAACGGCTCTGCAACTCTACTGCCCTATAAGCAGGCCATTGTTGTTGTTACTCCGCAAGCAGGACAAAATCTTACTACGTTTAACTTAAACGTAAAACACACTGCCACCAATTTGCAAACATACGAAACTGGTTGGTTGGATATTGAGCTAAGCGGCACAAACTTAAGTGCGTCTGGCCTGACCATTGGCGGCACTAATGTGCGCTTTGCGATGTGCGAACGAGCTGCGATTCGGTCAATCGGTAGCTGCACTAACTTAAGCAATCTGTTCAATGGCTTTCGAAAGCTAAGACAAATTATACTCGGCAATACCGCAGCAGTTACAAACGTGTTTAGCATGTTTAACAGTTGCGTCAGCCTTACCGCTGCGCCTTTTTTTGATACGGCAGCCGTAAATAACGCTTCGCAAATGTTCGTTGGTTGTTCATCTTTAACTACAGTTCCGTTATATAACACTGCAGTGGTAACCAATGCAAACAGCATGTTTAACGGCTGCACATCCCTAACTACCGTTCCGTTGCTTAATTTAATAAATGTAAATAATGCAAACGAAATGTTTGTTGGCTGCAGGTCGTTAATTAGTGTGCCCCTTTTTAATTTTAAGACTACAGGCACAATATCAATGGCTGGCACATTTGCGGAGTGCTCATCCTTAACTACTGTGCCGCTATTTAACACTGTAGCGGTGAACAACACGGCCACAATGTTCAGAAACTGTTCTTCATTGGTCTCCGTACCATTGTTTAATCTTGCAGCAGTTACTGATGCAAACCAAATGTTTATTAGCTGCGAAGCTTTAGCCAATGTGCCATTATTTAATATCGGCGCAGTTACAAATGCAAATAATTTCCTTAGGAACTGCAGATCTTTGGTCACCGTACCGCTGTTCAATACCGCAGCGGTGACAAATGCAGGCAGCATGTTTCAGGGGTGCTCTTCTCTGTCTAGTGTGCCAGCGCTTAATGTATCTGCCGTTTCTTCCTCAGGAAACTTTGGCTCTATGTTTACCGATTGCGGCTCTTTATCTCGCATCCAAGCGTCCAATTTTAACTATACTTTTTCTGTTGCTAATTGTAAACTTGGTGCTACCGAACTGAACGAAATCTACACTAATCTTCCAACAGTGGCGACAACACAAACTATCACTGTCACGGGCAATCATGGCACTGCTGGTGACACCCCTAGTATTGCAGAAAACAAAGGATGGACGGTAGCCGGATGACAAACATGAACACCAGCGGATTTTACAAACTTGACGAGATCCTTCTTTATGGACCCAACTACGTGCTAAACGCCAACTACAAACTGTATCGGGAAACCCGTGATCAGCATTCCTACCCCATTGATGGCTGGTACTGGTTTGACACAGAAGAAGAGGCACGCTTGTTCTTTGACCTGCCGCTAGAGCCTGATGCCTTGTGACCCTCCACCTAATCGGCATCTTCCACACGCAACACACTGCTGCATATAGCCACTGCGCCTTCACCGGCAAGGCATTGCGCTTTCCCAAGATGATGCAACGCCAAGGTTATCGCGTGGTGGAATACAGCAATGCCGGCTCTGAAGCTGGTGCAGATGAGCACGTCACCATGCTCGACGCAGCAGAGTTTGGAGCCCTATTCCAGCGCAGCGAAACCGACTTTCACGGCAACGATGCCACTGTCGGCAGCAAAGCCCACCAACTCTTCGAGCAACGCTTGATCCCAGCATTACGTGAGCGACTGCAACCACAAGACATAATCTGCCACCCATTCGGCCATGCGCACCAGCAACTGATGGCTGAGTTCCCCAACCATCAGCACGTTGAAACCGGCATCGGCTACCCCACGCTGATGCCCAATAGCTTCCGCATTTTCGAGAGCTACGCATGGATGCACTACCACCAAGGCAAAGAGGGCCGCAACGGCAAGAACTACGAATGGGTAGTGCCCAATTACTACGACCTCGACGACTGGCAACCCAACTACGAGCCGGGGCAGTACCTCGCCTTCCTGGGGCGCATCACTGCACTCAAAGGCATTGATACCATCAAAGCGATTGCCGATTACAGCCCGTGGCCGATTGTGCTGCACGGCCAAGGCGACCCCGCGCCATGGGGGCACCCCAACATCGAATATCGCGGGCCCATCACTGGCGCAGCCCGCAGCGAGTTCCTGCGTAATGCCCGCGCACTGCTGGCGCCGACTGTCTTCACCGAGCCCTTCTGCGGCATGGCAGTAGAAGCCATGCTCTGCGGCACTCCCGTGGTAAGCGTGGACTACGGTGCCATGACTGAAACTGTGCAGGATGGTATGGGCTTTCGTTGCCACACGTTGCAAGATTGGTTAGATGGTATCAATGACGTTGGTGAGCTGGATCGTGCTGCTATTGCGGACAGAGCACGCGCCGTTTACAGCCTTGATGCTTGCGGCAAGCGATACGACAAAATCTTCAAGCAGCTCAATGACCTGTATCGCAAAGGGTGGTACGAGGTGGACCAGATCAACTACTACGAAATCGAATGCGAAGAAGGGCCATTTGCCAAGCGACTTGCTGAGTGGATAGCCGACACGCTTGATCCCGCCACTGCCTTGGACATTGGCTGCGGACCTGGCACCTACGTCAACGCCATGCGTGACAATGGCATCGATGCAGCAGGCATCGACACTGATGAGCGCGTCAAAGGTAAGCCGCACCTGACGCAGCAAAGCATGTTTGACCTCACCGAAATTGCCGACGTGGTGCTATGTCTTGAAGTAGCTGAGCATTTACCCGAAGCTGATGCGGATGCCGTTGCAGCAAGTATTGCTGGCGCCGTTGCTGATGGCGGCACGCTGATATGGAGCGCCGCGAAACCTGGTCAAGGCGGCGTGGGTCACATCAACTGTCAAGACAAGGCATATTGGCAGCAGCGCCTTGAAGCACAGGGTCTTACGCGCATGATGCAGCTTGAAGGCGAGATGCTGCTACATATCGGCAAGGGTTACCACATGGGGTGGTTCCTGCAAAATGCCATGGTGTTTAGTCCCGCTGGCGCCAATCCAAAGAATTGTCCCGCCTGAACCAATCAGCAATATCATCAGGGCTTTCAAACCGTCGCTTGGGTTGACCACCAATATCCAAAGCGTTGAGGAAGGCATCCATGCCGCCTTCAATCATGTCGGGGTTGGCGGCATTTCTGTGAGCACAACGGAGCATACTGGCAGCAGTACGATTGGCCTCCCCGAGCTTCTGTGCCCAGATGCGATCTTCTAAATCAATGGATTGTTGAGTTGCAATTCTGTTACAGATGGTAGACAAACGAAGGCGATATGCAGTGGATAGCATGGCTCCTCAGGTAAACGTAGATGTGCAACCATCTATCTTTGTTAATTATTTTAAGGCCACAACAGCACAGCTACCCGAGTGCTTGATTCATTGGTCAGTGCGCGATTTCTGTGCTATAAAGTTGTTAGAGCTGTTTTTTGCGGTGTACGATCCAGTAAACCACCCCGGACACTACACCAGCGGGGGAGTGGAATGCATTGATGCCATTGAAGCCTCTATGACCCTGGAGGCTTTTAAAGGTTATCTCAAGGGCAACTGCATCAAGTACTTGTACAGGTACGAAAAAAAACAGAACCGATCGGAAGATCTTAAGAAATGCCGGTGGTATTTAGAGAAACTTATTTCAATCGTTGAGGAACATGAAATTGAAATGACAGTTACAGACTGTTTTGCTAACCTTTATCCAGACAGTGCCACTTGTTTTCTGGCTAAGAACTCCTGTGCAGACGGGTAGTAACGTTTAATTGTGCTGCTTCTATAGTTAATTAATTAACAAAGAACCATGGGTTTTTACGAAAGTCATCAGCAAACAGTATTCTATCAGTTTCCTGAAATGACAATGCCAGGGGTAACAAAATGTGTAGATGTATATGTAACTAATTATTTATCTACAAGGTATTACACTTTGTTCGTAACAGTAAAAAACATTAATGAAAGCGTAGTTGTACGATTAGACGGTAGCGTAGACGGATGTCAATATGCTCCGCTAATATCTAATACTATTTCTGAAAATGGTTGTTATATTTACAACGTTTCTGGGTCACCAGTAAGAAAAATAAGAGGCAACTTTCTTAAAGAGACTGGAGGATATGACGCAGTTGTTCAGTTTGATATTGCGGCCAACTAAACCAGGCTCCAGGATCTGAACCACTTCGTAATGATGTACTTCTTTCCACTCACTGGCGGTAAAGCCTCGTGCAAGGTTTTGGGGTTAGGTAATCCGTTTCTATAAAGGTTGTTCCAGATAACAGCGGTTCCTTGTTCTGGTTTTATTTTCAATTTTAGGTGTTTGAAGTAAGTTTCACCACCCTCTTCTACATCATTTAAGTAAATCATGAATGTCCAGGTTCGCTGACCCATCCATTCGCAGTAAGTTTTATACTCTTTTGTCAGTGGACTGAAATAGTCACAGTGTTGTTTGTAGTATTGGCCAATGTCGTAACGTTGTCCTTGCATAACTTCAGATGCTAACGGGTTAAGACCGATTAATTTTGTTATCTTGTAATCAATATCAAATAGCTGTGGGCGTTTTATATAGCTAAGATCTGCTGTTTTACTTGTTCTGTAATCAGATACAATTGGTTCGTCTTTTAAGTTAGCTACATAAGAGCGTTGACAATGCTCATCTATAAGTTCAATTACTTGGTTGCATTCATCTTTGTTTAAAAACTTAGGTTTTTTGTAAATTTGAGTAAAAGGGTAACTTATGTTTTCTGCTTGTAATGATTGTCCTACTTTATAGAAATGGTTATAATCAATCTTTTTTGGTTTTGATTTAAAAGAACAAAGGTCAATAAGCGCTTCTATGTCTGCGTCAGTGCAGCTGTTTGCTGTTTGAAAATAGCGAATGACGCTAGATTTTGTAACACCTGATACGGCCATGCTAGTTAGCATTGGGACGTCGGCGGCCAGAGATTCGATATCCATTTTGAAGTAAACACTCTGTACAATATAATGGTTTAAACCAGGGTTTCAAGTGGAAGTACTGATTTTAATGTTTGCATTAGGATTTTGCAGTACCTACGGAATCAGTACGTTCTTCTTGCGCCGGGAATTGCGCCACCATGCCACAACCAACTCCTTACGAGCATCTTCAAGAATACGTTACGAATCGCTTGCCAAGCCAAGCAGTTGGCATTTTTGAGGAAGGTTCTGACGATCCCGATTTTGCCACAGATCACACTGGTCCAGACCGGTTGCCAGTAAAACCTCAACTCGGTTGATCTTTAGTTCATCGCTGTTAGGATAGCTGTAAGGTTCACTTCAGATATGAACGTGGTTGGTCTTCCAATGGATGTGGAGTTCTCAATCCACGCCGCCGCCCTTGCTATTCAAAACCTGAATAGAGATGAACTGGAGGAAGCTTTTGTTGAGCTTCTTCACCAAAAAGCCGTGGATCGACAGATGTTTTTAAGCATTTTGAAAGAACACGGTATTGATGCTGATATCAACTTCAATCTTTCAACCATCGGACAAGTCTCCTGATTCCCATGCCGACTCGCATTGTTACAGGCACTGTTGACAAATTCTTTGTTGACGGTGGCTCCGAGATTACTTATCTTGGCAATACCTCTTTTGAATCGTCAACATCGTTTAACTACCGGGCGTTTCGTGTGAACCCCGCTGGTACTGGAGACCTGCTTGTCAAACTGGTTAAAAGTAGCGGCGTTGACTCCATTGAAGTTTTTCAAGAGGATAGTTACACGTCTGGTAATGCCCCCAGCGGATACTTCAAATTTTTTAACGTGGCTAAAGCTGGTAAAGAGAAGGGCGCTGTTGGTGTGACGGTAACGGATGCAACTAAAGACTACGTTGTATTGCTAGAGTTGGCCACAGATTCTGGCACCAACTACGTCTGTGAAGTCGACGTCCCATAACGAAAGTACAGAAAAATTTAAAGATCACCCTTTCTTGACTTGGAAAGGGATTGAACTAGTAAAAATGTACTCATCCCCGAGGACTAACTTGGGTATGGGTACTTTTGCTTCATACAAAGATTACGGTGATTCAAGCTGGCGAATTGGCCACGGCAGTTACTTTATTAAAAAACGTCCGGTTGGCGCCAAGGATAGACTGACCCGCGCAGAAATTGATGCTCAACTGGTAGAAGACTTAAAAGAGTTTTCTGAGTACGTTAATCAGTATGTTTTTGTACGCACGAATTCAAATAAGAAAGCGGCGTTGTTAAGCTTTGCTTTCAGCATTGGAGTTCAATCGTTTAAAAAAAGCAGATTGCTTGAGTTGATCAATACTTTTGCAAACAAAAAAGAAATTTTACGTGAGTGGAGTCCATACATAAACACGATTTGGCAAAGCGGCGGCCAGACAATGATTGACAGGCGTCGCACTGAATTGAATCTATATTACGCCCCACAGGAGACAATGGTTGCTGCGGCTTACCATAAATGTGCATCTAAGCACTGCTTAATGAACCTAGCAGAGACCTGGAATGGTGGCACGCAGCAAGTAAGAGCTATTGAGTACCTGGAAAAGAAGCTCAGTGAATTCGATCCATCTGGTGAAGTTGTGCGTCGATTCTTCCGTTACTGGAGTGAAAAACCCCATGTGTTTGGCCATGCTGAGAACCTGGATTAAACATTGCAAAGTTGATTTACAATAGGTAAATGCGAAATCAACTAAGCCAGAACTACAAGGTTGACTCCAGGTATAAGGGTCTGAAAAACGCTCAAGATGATGACAAAGGTCTCAATTTTGCTTTAAATTATCTTCAGTCTGCAAAGAAAAAAGATAAAATCCCCTCAGACAATGAAGCGGTTAATCGCTTCACGGTTTCTGGGCCAGGGGACGCAGTCTACAGTTTCCTTAATGGATTTAGAGCTAGGCAATAACTCTGCCGATGTTGGAGAAGATATAAGTAAATCGATCGATCTCAGCTAAACCAAAATCAGGGGGTGGCAAGTAGACAAAGAATCCCCAGTGAATTGGAATTGATGGCTCAAACAACAGCTTGCCGTGTACAAGCTTTGGGCGATCCTTAGGTATGCACACTGGAAAATCCCATACTTCTGGAATGACCCTCAACATTTCCGTGTTAGTTGTGTAGAACAAAGCTTCTCTAGCATTGCGCAGTTTCCACTCCCTCAACAGTTTTTTGAACCAGATCACGGAAGCAGCTCGGTTTTGTATAGGCAGCCGCTTACCCCAGCGCCAGATTCCACGTTCTTTGATGTAGGAACAACGACCGTAAGTTGGAGGAAACAAATAAACTTGTCCGGTCCATGGTTCCAAAGTATTTAATCCGTCTTCGTCATAAGTGTAAATTTTCTTTGCTCTAAGGAACTGAGTGTTAGCCAGGTGGGTTGAGCACGGATCAAGATCAATGTCACCAAGTAAAGCATCAATGTAAGGTAAGTATGCAACTGGTGTAAGCCAGTCGTCACGAATATTATTGATCCGTGAGATAATTCGTTTGTATTTCCACCAGGGTAGATTTCCTCTCTTCATTCCATCCTCATGAAAGCATCTTCTTGATTATCATTTTTGTAATGAACCAACGACATTTGGTCCTTATCTTGAACAATAAACAGTGATTCTTTCGTTGGATCGATAAGTTCTGCGCGTGTAATTGCTTTTTGAATTACTTCGGCTGGGCCATCCATTCCACGCTTGTTGAAATCTGAAAGGGCGGTGATCAACGAGTCTACGCTCAGATAGAACATACTGTCCTTTTCTTCTGCATCTGGCACGTAAACAAGTACGCCTGGTCCCTCAATGCTGTTAAAACCTCTATAGTAATCACCCATGTCAGCGCAGATACGCTCAATTGCAAGCTTGAGCATGTCCTGTTCAGTTTTTGTAGGAGCGGTTGACATCAGCTTGTCAATCATTTTTTTGCGGCGTTCGCTCATAATAAGTAAATCGGTTGCTTCAGTTTATCAAAGCATCGCTTGTTTCAGGTGGCTTTAACGGATCTTTTTTTATCAAGTGCGTTAAGTTTGATTTTTTAAGACTTTCCAGTAGTTTTGGTAGCGGTTTATACAAAACCACTGCTTTCTGCATGTTGCCCATCTTCTTGATCAATTTTCCTTCTGAATCCCTCAGCTTGGTCAGTTCTCCCTGGCGAATTAAGTATTCAGCAACACACCTGTAGCGCCTCTTCTCCGCCAGTTCAATTTCTGGATAGCGATCACAGATGGTACTGATCTTCATGTCGCTGAATGTGATGCGGATCTGATCCGCTAGTGACAACCCGAGAACAAGGTCAGCCGTACTGGTCTCATAACTACAGACCAGCTCCAGGTAACGCCTCAAGTCTGGCGTCTCGAAACTACCAGAAGGCGGAATAAAGATGCTAACTTGTTCTGCTAGGGAAGTCTTAAGAATTTCTTTATAATTCTCTACGGTGACCTGGGAAATGTCCAGGTCAGCAAACCTGTAGCTCTGAAAAACGTTGGCATCGATGGGCAGCGGAAGGTAATCGGTATCCTCTAGCTCTTCTATCCACACTTCAAGCGACGTTTCAGACACGGCTGCTGTTTTATTTCCCGTACTGTAACAACTTTTCGGCATTTTCCCACTGCCTCATGTGATCCAGGATCAAAACGTATTCGCAGTAAGCACGAAACGGTGCCATGTGATCCGAAAGTCTCGTGACTTGGCGCCAGTGATAGCCGTAAACATCCTTGAGCCTTTCAATGCAATTCGATTCTGACCCGCCGTAGTTCTCTGCTTCCCAGAAAGCCTTAGCTGAGAGTCTCTGTTGGTGCGTCATCAACTTACCAACCAACGAATTAGTTGGCACTGTAGCGATAAATTCGCTAAACTCTTTAATAAATGGGTATTGATCTGAATGAACCGCGCACTCACCTGGGCTGAGCTGCTGTTGATCCTGACTCTTGGGCCGCTTGGGGTCGTAGGTCTTCAGCATCTTTACGGATTTGTCGCAGATAGAATCAGTATAGAAGTACGTGTCAAGTAAGTTAGATGGGTGGTTCAAAGCCAAGCGCACCGCAGGTCGTCATGCCTGCCCCTACGGCTCCGATTGTATTCCAATCGATCGTACCAGAGCAGAGCTACAAAGATTTGGCTGCTCAAATGGAAAGGTACCAGCAGCAGCGAGAAGAGATTAAAAAGCAACGCTACTCAGAAGTAGGTACGCCAGGTGAAATTGGTGCTAGGCAAAGGGCGCGTGACGTTAAAACAGAGGAGGCTTACCTCGCGTCGCTCCCTGGCCGCAAACCGGCTGGAAGCGTAGACCGTTACAAGTCTTACACCACTGGGCAAACTGGTGGCCTTGAAACCGCTTCTGGCACCTACAACGAGCCGGACACTTTCACCCGTTCTTACAGTGGTACAAGTGGGATGATGGGGCCACCTAGAGGTGCGTCAAGTACGGCCTCATCAGAAGCTCGTGCTCAATACGCCGATGCTCTGACCAGGGTTAATGAAGTCCCAGCTCCTCCCAAATCTGAAAAGCCCTCCTGGGCAGATGAGGAGCTTTGGAAAGGAGCAATGGATACAACAAAAACCATTCCTACAAGTCCTCCAGATTCTGAGGCAAAATCGGAAGAAAAAATGCCAACTACTTGGCTTGGCAAGCTTATTTACGACGCCAGACTTTTGGCAAGCAAGTCGTAGAGTGGTTTAAAGAGTCGGCTCAGCTTCGTTGATATACTCCACTGGCAGCGGGTTAGGATCGAAATCCTTCATGATTTCGTTGTCCGGATTTTCTGCCCATTCCTGGTAGGTCTCCGTGAGTACTGAGTATTCAGCGTAAGGAACAAGCATGACGTCTCCTTCTTCGCGTTGGATCTTATAGAACTGCCTGTTGGTCTCTACGTCTTCCATGATTGCATCGAAGTTGGTTTCTAGCTCGGAAAGAGTGATGACTTTCATGGCAGTGTAAAATCTGTGGCAATCCTAGCAAGGTTGCGTCAGGAAGCAAGGTTCCCGAAGTCGATAGGTGCTCCTTCTACTGGATTTGTTACAAGTCCGAAATCAAGAGAATCCTCAACATCTTCTACAATAAAACGCCAATCTAGGTTGGATATAGAAATGCTAATTGAGTAAGTAGTTTCTATAAACTTAATATCGTTAGTTATTAAGAACAAATACTCCCCTGGCGCCATCCTAGTAATGGGGTAATCGCCATTTATGTATTCATCTTGTTCATTATCCTGGTCGTACGGGATTGCTGTGCTGTTGTAAACGTAACCAGAGTCGTTTATTGGTAGCTCTACCCTACGTTTGTCTCCATCAATTTTGTAAAACGCCAGCAGGGTGTTTCGGTTTGTTTTTCCCTGGTAAGAAAACTGACTGAAATTTTGTGTAAATTGTATTGTTCTTGATTTGCTGAGAGTCAGTTTAAAGAATGTAGATACTCTACGGGTGAGGCCACCGTGACTGTTAGTTATATCTACGATCTTGAACGGTACACCAAAATCGCCAAGATCGATAGGGTTATACAGGCTGTCTCCAGCATCCGAAGGGCGAGGATCAGATCCGAAATAAGATGTTGGTCCATAAGCTGTCGGTCCGGTTCCACCGGTTGGGTATGCCCAGACGTTTCCTAAGTTGTATAACCCAGTATTATTCGGGATTGTTGACAGGAACCGCGCCATCTTTTATGTTTAATCCGGTGTACAAGCCATTTGTGCGACCAGATTCTTGGTATTTTTGTTCCATAATTATAGCGCGTTCAGGGTAAAAGCCTTCGTCTTTCACTGTTTCAATTAACTCATAACTAAGACTTTTTTCAAGGCAAAGAAGTTCCAGCTCTGCTTCTTCCTTTGTGTCAAAGTATTTCGTGTAGTAATTATCACCACCAATCTGTACGTGCCCTACGTACGTCCTATCTCTCAGGTGGTAGTTTGAAGGTAAAACCTGACTCGTCTTACTTACTGGCTTGCTTGTAGTGCTGGAGGACATTGGAATGGTTGAGTTTGATGTTAGAAATTTCACTTGGAGCTTTACACTCCACCGCTTCCGTCAGGCTTAGATGCAGTGGGTTGCAACAGAAAGACGTGCAGTCCTTACGAGAGAAAACCCGATACTTACCTGTATAGCCCCGGCTTAGCCAAAAAGCAACCCTGGAAGCGGACTGAGCGGTGCCTGCGTGGATAGGGGAGGGGAAGTACGCCACTGACTCCCTACCGCCCCTCCTGGTCGGTCCTAGCCACGGCCAGCACTCGTTCGGACTCTTAATGTCTACCTGCTCCCAGAACCGCTTCACCTGCCAGTACCAATCCATGTCGAACTGGGTCACATCCACGGAGCAGCGGCCCTCCTTAAGCTCCTCCATGCAATCCAGGCATTCGCCCATCAGCCCAAAGTTGCCTTTGTGCTTGTCGCTTTTTTTCTGGTGCCAGGGGCAGGTTAGTCGCTGAGTCACGTTATACGAGATGTTGAGTTCCCTGGCGGCATCCGGGTGGTTTTTGTATATATTAATACAGTTTTGAGATGCCGTAAGCCACAGGGCTTGCAATGAGTCTTCATTGAAGTTTACACCTCCACTGCTTCTGTAGGTGTCTTCGCTGCAAACGCGACGAGCAACGTGGTAATTAAGCCTGTATTTAATGGCTAAAGAGGCGATTGATTTCCCCCTGGCACGTTCACTACGGAGCAATTCGACCAGCTTAGGCGTCATCGCAGCAGGGTCCCCCTTTTTTATTTGCTTCTTTCCCTGGTCCTCCATCGCTACATCGCTCTTAAAACCATAGTAGTAATGCGCTGGGTTGATGCAATGCGGAGACTTGCAACAACTCCTGCGAACAACCACCTGCCCGGCATCCTCTTTCAGCACCACCCCGGCTATCGCCAGGGAGAGAATCCTGGCATCGCGGCCTTTGTATCTGGTTTTACAAGGCTGAGAGATGGTGAATCCGGTGAAGCTGCTGAGAGAGTTTTTCTTCATGCACCAGCACCGGTCTGGGCCAAGGGAGGTCAGGTAGGCCTGAAAAACCATCGAAAAAAGCACGGCATCCCTGGTGGACAGATCGTTTTCAAGGAAACACTGGATCGGACCCATGACGGATGACCAAGGTACGCCTCACGTTAGCCTAAATCTCTTGCTGTGTCAAGGAAATTTTCAACGGCCAGAAACACCCAAAAAAAGCCTCTTTTTACTTATATAGTAATTTTAAGGGTTAGGTTTTGACCGTACATTTTAAACCCTTGTTCAGAATGTACTGGCAGAACCTAACCCTTAGATTTACGTACTAAGTGAAATCGCCCTTTTTTTGGATGTTTCTGGCCGTTGATTTTTTTTCAGTTCCTGACTGGGATGCTGCCCCTTCAACCCAACAAGGGTTTGCCAATTTCGTGTTATAACCCCAACTATTTCTCAAATAGTGGCCAATCTAGAACAAAAAAATACAAAAAATTAAAAAGGGGTAGGTTTTGACCGTACATTTCTGGGGTCCAGAAAACTGTACGCGCACATACTAATACATGGGTTAGTATCTGACCGTACAAAAAAACTGATTTCTCTTTGCTTACCGGACCCTATTTTGGCTCCGTCATCGAATAGAACTCTTCGTACTGCTGGGCATAAACCAATGCGCAGTGGTATGGCTCGGTTAGGCGGCACATGGCTCCTGTGGCGGAACAGACGCGGTAAATCTGGTGGCCTTTTGAGTCCTCTCCGAATTCAATAGTTGTTCCTTTTGAAAAAGTTTGAATAATCTTCACAGAACTTTGCTATTTGCCGGTGTTACTATTGTACTAAATAATTGCTGCATCAGAATAGAAATGTCTAATGGAGGTCGTTTCGTTAATGTTCCAGGGAAAGGTAAACGCTTTCTTACTGATAAAGGGGAGTACCGGTATGGTGCCCCTGGCGACTTTACTGCTGGCATAATTCCTCGCATTGAAAAGTTTCTAGGTGGTTTGTTTGCTCCAAATCCACTTCAAGGCGATCCAACTGGGCGTTACATACCTGGCAACATGCAGGTTCCTTTCACGGTTCCAGCAGCGCCTGTCCTCCCTGCTCCTGAAAACTCAATCACTGGAGGGGGCGGTGGTCGGCCTCAATTCAAGGCGCAACCCATGACCAGTGAAGGGCAGTTCACACGCTACTTCGGTACCAGTGAAATGGATCCTTTCTTCGGCGCTTCCTCTCGTAGTGCCGGCGCTCCTAAGACAGCAGAGGAGATGATGACACTGGCGACGCAACAGAAGGCTCCGATGGAGACACCACTCTCGACCTACTACAGGTCCCAGAGTGCTGCTGGTCGTGCTGAGATGCCTGCCATTACCGAAGGCCTGGGGTACGCCAAAGAAACTCCCCTTGCTCAATGGGCAGAAGCCAATCCGATGCTGGCCAAACGCCTTTTTGAAAAAACAAAAGCCAAGAAAGCGGCGGAGACAGAAGAGGACTCATATGTCCATCCCCGTGACCTAGGTGCTGGCGCACAAGCAGAACAGGGCTACACTCTTGCCGCTTACGGGATCAAGTAACATGATGACTTTTGACGAAGGCAGAACTCGAATGCCTGGTAATAACGGGTTCTCAACAATGCCAGTCAGGCCTGGAATGACTTTTGATATTGAGACGCTGCCGGTCAGACCAGGGATGACTTTTGATATTGAGACGCTGCCAGACAAACAAAATGCCCCAGGCTTTGACTTTCTTCGTTTTTTCATTGGTCAAAAGCAGCCGAACTGGGGTGGCAGTCCTGGACAAGAGGTTCCTCGGGAAGCTATAGAGAAGATGGAGCAACCTGGCGCCAAACCACCAGCAGGATTTTTTGACGACATCCGCCGCAAGCTTGGATCTCCTGGAGTAAAAGAAGCAAGATCACCTAGCTTTGATATTAATCAAAGTCAGGGGGCATTAGGCCGTCGCTCAGGTGAGCAATTGCTCCGTTTACAGGGCGGCAGTGGTTCAATGCAAAATCAACAACTACAGCAAGAACTGGAACGCCGTGGCATTATGTCTAGGGGCATACAACTTCCTCCTGTGTGACAAATATATTTTTAATGTAGACTGATAAAAGAATAGTTAACTCAAGGCGCGTAGCATGACCCTCCCCCCTAACTACCTCTTTGTTAATCCCAAAGATGGTCGACTTGTTTCCAAGTCGTATCTTCAGCTACCCGGAGGAACTTCAACCGCTCCTGGCCTTAGTTTCATTGACTCCGCTGACAGCGGTGTAAGTTGCGCGTCAAACGGAGACATTGGTATTGTTTCCAACGGTGTTCAACACCTGACGGTCAGCTCTACAGGAACTGTCTTCACTGAGAATGTTGACCTAGCAAGCGGAAAGGTTTACGAAGTCAATGGGACCCAGGTTGTTGGTGCCCGCGTTACTGGCTGGGCTGCTGCAACCGGTACTGCAACAAGGACTACATTTGTAACGTCAACTGTTACCCTTGAACAATTGGCTGAACGTGTCAAGGCCTTAGTCGATGACCTGATTGCTCATGGTCTGATCGGAACCTGATAACCTTAGGCTGATTCCCTTGCATCGTCACCAGCGACCATGCCGACTGAACTTATCAAAAAATACATCCAAGAAGTTGCCAAGCTTCTGAGAAACTCAGAAACCTATGATGACTGGGACGTGGGCATGGAACCCATCCCCGGCGATCGCACCTGGAGTAAGGCCAAAAAGCAAGAAAAGAAATGAACTCAATTACCAAAGAGGAAGTTCAGAACTTGATTGACCTGGCAATAACACGTCACAACAGAAACGCTTCGATCATTTCCTTCGTTGTTGGCTGGATTGTTCTGGGCTTTTACGCTGACGGCTTGTTTCGGATGGTAGAGAAACTCACCAACACAAACTAAGACTCAATTTTACCTTCTGGAAGAATTGTAGGATAGGACTGAAACTTCACATCACTAGATCGAACAGCAAGACCTATAACAAAAGGTCTACCATACTTACTAAACTGCTTAACATCTTTCAAACCAAGTTGATTGGTGCAGCAGTCCAGAAGTAGAGCAATAAATCTCTTCTGACCTATAGGCTTGCTGCCAGTATCTTCAGCGTAAGAGCAATAACTTGCATAAAGGTGGTGGCCACTGTTGTTATACCTCTCTGGTGCGTCCTTAGCTGCTGGAATCTTTTTACCAACAGATGAGACATGCCCCTCAACATAAACAATTTCCGACTGCAACCACTCAATCAAGTTATTACTATTCAACAAAATTTCATTTCTAACCCTGGAAAGAGACGGAACTTTTTCGTAAGTATCGAGTAGATACTCCTTCATCTCTTTGTGACTCATTTCCAGAACCCAGTTCACTAACCCAGGTAAATAATTCTTCCATAAGCCCTTTACGATACCGTTATCAAGCTTAATCATCTCCTTTGCTTCTGAATTCTTGTCGTACAGGGGACGATTGAACTCAAGAGTAAGACGTCGCCTCGTCAAGCCAGACGTGTTGTCGGTGGTCTGGATCGGCTCGTTGGCGCAAACCATAACCATGCCTGTGTACACAAAGGGTTCCCCGACATTCTTGTTTTTCTCCTCAAAGCGAAGATTATCACCACCCGTCAAAGCCTTAAAGATTTGAGCGGAACCACCATAACGCTCTGAATCGTTAATCAGAGTTAATCGCTTACCTTTAATAGAGGCAATCTCAAACCGACTCTGCTCTAACTGATTAAGAGTAGTGCTGGCGTAGTTGCCGGTACCAACCAAAGCGCAACACAGGTTTGCAAAAGTGGACTTACCGCGTCCGCCGGGTCCGATGACCTCCAGGAATCTCTGAATCTCGTGACCATGACCGACGAGGCAGGCTCTCAACCAGGCCCTGAGAACCTGGAGCCGACCTTCGTCACCATATTGAGTGCGTCGCAACCAGTCAATAATTGGACCAGGATTTGCTTGCGGATCATAATCAAAATCCAGGCCCCAGACCAAATAATTTTCAGGATCATGGTCAAGAAACTCACCTGTACTGACTTCCAGAACACCGTTATGGAAGGAAAGTAAATCGTCATCATCGTGCCAATCAGGTTGAGAAATGTACGCCTGAGTCAGCGATACGACGTCATTGATCAGGTGAGTTGTAAATCCACTGGGAGTAGGAACTCGCTCCCTAATAAAAAGATCCTGAACAGTGTGGCGGAATTCATGGGGATAATCCTCTCGCCGCCAAATTCCCCTGCTGCGATGGTAAAACATAAAGGTGTCGTACTTCGGATCGTAGCGCCACCCGATTTCATTAACCATCCCGGTAACTATGTTTGCCAGCTCCGAAGCGGGAGGTGTCCTGGGGCGGCCACGTTTTGAACCTTGCTTAACCTCCTCTTCCATATCATCACCGAAATCGTCAGTAACACCGATCATGGCTCGCATTGCCCGATCCAATGCACCGAAGCTTGAAACGCTGTCCATATCAGCATCATCAAACGCTTCTTGCGCCTGCTGCATCAACTCTTCTGGCGACTCAACCACAAATCCACCCAGCTCAAGGTATCCATCCTCTTTCGCCTTAGATTTCAACGTATGAATTCCTCTACCATTATCAGGATTTGGTCCCCCTGGCAACCGCTCAAACGAACGCCACTTCTCATTGCAGGCTTCAGGATCAAAATTCGCCGCTTGGGACGACCATTCAATCCAGGCATTCAACAGATCTTCACTGACCTGGTGAAGAGCCATACCAATGGCAAGCCACTCCTCGTAGTCAGTTGCCCTTTCAATGCTCAAGTAAGGAAGATAAGACTTCGCCTCCTCAATTGCCTCTTCTAATTTAAACTTAGATCCTTCTTCGTATTGAAGGTTGATGTTTTGAGTAATTACTCCAGACCTAACAGGTTTTCTATACTTATTTGTTGGAAAAGCTTGGCCGATTCCTTCATATAACCACTCAGGAACTTCCGGAAGATTTTTAGCAAACTCAAAACCACCGTGGGGCATGGTGAAATAGCCATCTGTTTCCGGGTGACTCCCCATGATTGCTCCTTGCCTAGAGCGAAACAGGATTTCGAACGACGGAACACCTATCTTGATAGTCGCCTTGTCCGGCAGCAGCGGGATTTTGCTTGCTGGTACGCTGTAAAGCATACGCATCCGACCCGGTTTACCAGACGAAATCGTCAGCGTAGGGGGGAAAATGGTATAAAGCGATCCACCTGCCAGCTCTTCCAGTGCAGGGATTGCTTCTGGCCCATCAATATCAACCCAGATCAGCGCACCCTCATTGGACCACTGGCCACTCATCAGGCCTACCCCTGTGGCACGGCCCTCATTCAGCTCTACGCGGATCTGCTCAATAGAGTGTGGCTTCGAGGTCCACCCTGGCACATAGGCACGTTTCTCCCTAAGCGGCGTTAAAGCCCAATCCAAAGGAATCAGATTGAGATCAATCTGTCCAGGCTTGAGGTGTTTACCGGGGCGCTGGGGTTCTGGTGCGGCTACGATCACTGTGGTTTTATTTCAAGCGATTTGGATTTGACGACAGGCCGATGCTAGGCGACCTTCCCAGGATAGCCCATTTTCAATCCTGTAGTTTTTCTGTGATTCCAATGTACGGGGAATGCATTTGCACCTGCCCAGTCTCACTGTGAGTCTTGCTTATCTCCGTCAATAATCTCCATTTCAAAAGCCTCAGCCTGCTGTTGCGGAAGAATCTCGCCGTAGTACTTAGCAACAGCATCCAACCACTTCTGTTTGTACTTCTCGATAGTACCTCCCTGAACAACAAACACCTGGGAACGCTCTCTAGTTGCAACAAAAATCATCAAAAGCTCTGGATCGATTCCGATCGTATGCTCCAGCGCCATAGCGTATGCTCCCATCTGCATCATGCATTTCTGATATTTCATAAAACCAGATCGACGCATGGCATATTCATTTTTTGGCGTCTCAGGACCAGGCCACCGACCGTAGTACAGGCCGTTACTCGTCTTTAAATCTCCAAGAACAGTTTTCCCTTTGTACTCGGCAACAATATCTGGTGCCCCAGCCCATCCCCACGTCTCATTTTCTTTTACTCCAGGATGCCAAACACGGCTGATACCATCACCGCCCATGGTCCAGGAAAAATCAGATGGGTTGACAGGGTTCTCTGCCCACACCACCCGCTCCAGTTTGTCAAGGTTTTCAGGAAGCCCGTCCCAGAACTGAGCAATCTCCTCATCTTCAAGGGTTGGGTTCTTTTCGATTCCCAGAAGATACTCTTCCATCAAGGAGTGGACTTTTGTACCGCGTGCAGCAGCAGCTTCACGGCCTCCTGGGTTTTTTGCCGCCCACCTCTCTAATGCAGCTTTATTTCCTTGTGTAGCCGAGAGGATTGTTGTGACGGACGCTAGAGCCCCATACGGTGTTTTGTAATGCCTGCTTCCGTTTATGGTTAAGCGGGTATCTCCTTCCGACCTGTAATCCACAAACTGCCCATACGGTGCAGTTCGAGAGTACGACGCATAAACTTTATGCTCTAGTTCCTCCCTGGAGAGAACTGCTGCATCAATTTCATCCAGTACAGCAGGCACGAGGGCAAACCAATTACCTGCAAGATAACGGGTTTTTCTTACTGGCGCGACTCAATCACCCTCTACTTCTGGAGGCCTTTGCGAAAAGCAGTTCTCGATGTTGGCGGCAAACTGCATGGATTGGTAGTTGGCCACATGCCTTTGAATCCTGGAATGGATATCGAAAGCAGATTTAACCGCGTCTTCGGGGCTGATCATCAGCTTTGAGTTGGACAACAGACCAGCGGTGATGATGGTGATTGCCAGCTCTTGTGGGTTAGATATGAACGCCCTCAACGACCTGCCATTGTCGCTTAAAGATGCAAGCAAGAAAGCCAGATTGTCCAGATTGCCGTTGCTTTCAGACTTTTCTGTCATGGTTCGTCGTCTTGCTCCTTGACGTGGTAAAGAGTGATGGTGTTCTTCTTGATGACAGGAATGAGCAGGCCGGCATCCTTCAACGCAGTGATGCGCCGTTGAATTGTCCTATGGTTTCTTTGAAATTTTTGAACAACTTCAGTAACAGGTATCAATACGTAGCTGTTTTCACCGTATTTAACCGAAACCTCGAGCAGATAATCGTGAATGTCCATAGCGAGGTCATCCATCAAATCTGTCATTACCGGACGAGCCATTTATTCTGTAACTGATTTACTACAATTTTGATTCTACGGGTGTTTGACTCATGCCTTAAACCTTTTTACTGGCCTTGGATTGCTTGTGCTTAAGCACATTGTTCTTCGCGGTCTGCAGATCAGTGCCCCAGCAGTCTTCCCATTCATAATCCTTACTAGGCGAACAGTAAAGCACGTGGCCCGTATTCCCGTGCTTCAACGACTTGATCTCGTAACCTTCGTAATGAATGGATTCCAGGATCTCAGAAGGCCCGCCTTTGTACCGGAAGACTTTTTTGCCTTTCATAAGGGAAGGAAAGTGTTAGCTGCTAAACAGCATAGCCTGCCCCACCTAAAGTGCAACCAGATATACGAATTCAGCTCAGGGCTGTTCACCTGGAGGCGAAACCGTTTAAACTGATCAAACGTAAGCAGTAGCAACAATGGCAACCATTATTGATTCAATTGATCACAACAGATACGAAGTGATCAAGATGTCGCCGTACAACGATGCGCCGACGAATGTTGCCATTACTGGTCAGCCGATCAGCGTAACCACAGATCCCGGCACTGGAAACAAGTCAGCAGCATTGGATGCTTTTGGTCGTTTGCGTGTCTCCAATCCATTTACTCTGTTTGATTCTAGTCACCGTTACAAAGACAACAACCTGTGGAGTACATCGACAGCTTCCGGTGGTGCTGCGGTTTTTAATGCCAACGGAGGCCTAGTTGATTTAAATGTAACAACAACTTCAGGCTCTAGAGTTTACCGTGAGACAACAAAAGTATTTAGTTATCAACCAGGGAAAAGCCTCCTGGTGATGACCACCTTTGTAATGAACCCTGCAAAGGCAAACCTGCAACAGCGTGTCGGTTACTATGGCGCAGCTAACGGCCTGTATTTGGAGCTAGGTGGTGCGGGCGGAAGTGTACTTTCTTTTGTTGAGCGGAGTTCAGTCAGCGGCTCTCTAGTGGAAACAAAAGTTGCTCAAAGTGCTTGGAATTACGACAAAATGGACGGCACCGGACCTTCCGGGATGACATTAGACATTGCAAAAGCTCAGATCCTGTGGATGGACATCGAGTGGTTGGGGCTTGGCACAGTTCGTCTGGGCTTTGTTATCGATGGAAAGTTTATCCTTTGTCACCAGTTTCACCACGCCAACTTAATTACATCAACTTATATCACTACAGCATCACTGCCATTGCGTTACGAGATTGAAAATACAGGAGCCACAGCAAGTAACAGCACGTTGGCCCAGGTTTGTTCTACTGTTATCTCAGAAGGAGGTTATCAGTTAACCGGACTACAGCAGGGTATCGGCGTGCCTATTACAACGCCTACCAACTTAGCCCTTTCCGGTACTTACTATCCAATTATTTCCCTACGGCTTAAAACATCCCCTAATTTTTTAGATGCGATTGTAATTCTTACAGCCATTTCAATTATGGGAATCACCAACAACGCCAACTACAACTGGCGTGTTGTAGCGTCTGGCACAACGACAGGCGGCACCTGGGTAAGTGCGGGAACAGATTCAGCAGTGGAATATAATTTGACAGGAACAAGTTTTACAGGTGGGCGCATCCTGGCGCAAGGGTTTTCTAGCGCCTCTAACCAATCAGTAACATCAGTTGACATTCTAAAAGAAGCTTTATTTAAATTTCAGTTAGAACGTAATAGTTTTACTAGTACTCCTTTCGAATTAACAGTTACTGTTGCTGGAAGCGTAACAAATACCGACGTTTATGCAGCTGCCGACTGGGAAGAAATTTCAAGGTGAGTCATAAAGGGGGAAGTGCGCTACAAATCCCAGCCAGACAGTAAATACCCGAAGTCCCTGGCCTCGGTCACACTACGGGTGTTACCACACACGCCGCACTCACCTTCATGAAAAGTGGCTACGTGGGGCTGGGGGCCTTTGTAGGTGCCTCCAGTCCACCAGAAACCCCACTTCTCACCACAGGGAATGCAGACCCAGTCAGGTTGCGATTGACAAATCTTAGACTTCAACTTCATTCACTTTTTCCAGAACGAAAGAGCCATCTTTTTTATCAATGAAATTAATTTCATCTCCTTCTTTCCAGCCAAGTTGATCGAGAAGATCGTCCGGGAAGGTGAGAATACCTTCCTCATCAACATGTACTGACCAGCGTTTGTCGGTTTTGACATCAGTTTGAGTTGTCATTAGTTTTAAGCGATTGAATCTCAGTTTTAATAGTTTTCATAACACTATCCATAATTTCTTGGCTACTTAAATATGATACAAAGTCACTCTTATTTTTAACGATTCCTTTAGCTGCTTCATAAAGAGAATCAACCTCATAAAGACTGTTAGTAACCATGTTATAGAGTTGTTTTGTAGGGGGTGCTTCCATCCCTTCTACTTCTATAACCTCTTTCAATATCCGCATCAGCTCAACCTGAGCAATGCTGTACTGTCTGAAATAATCTGAGTAACCCGAGAAGTCGGCGATGTAATAGGGTTTCATTGGAGGGGGTGAAGGACACACCAAGATAGGACCCTAGCCAAGATTTGACAAGAGTGCCGTTACTTTTGAAAATAATTAAAATGTATCAAATGATACAGTTTCGCTTCGGTTAACTTCTATTTTGTTTCCGTTTACTGGCCAGGTCAACAGCTCTGCGCACCTTCTTTGCTTTCTCGGTGTTGGGTACGAACTGCCTGCCCTCCCGGCTTGCACGCTGCTTCTTCTCATCTGTTGCTCTCCGCTCCTCTGGTGTGAGCCGAGCCCATGCCTCTTCTGGTAAGTAGCGTTCAGTTCTTCCTTTCTCTATGGCTTTATCAACCATTTTTTTCATACTCTTCTTTGGTCATCCACTTCTGCTCACCCCAACGCTTAAGAGACTTCTGTCCCTCAGTCTTACCACCTTTGTAACCGCCGCCCTTTTCTTTGTAAGCAAGGGCAAGCATCTGGGCCTTACGAGCAGACCATTCACCTGGAGAGCCGCCTTTAGAGCCAGATTTAATTTTATTTTTTAGCCGCTCACGAAGCTCTGGTTTTGTATAAGTCACAGAGTCATTAGACAAATAGAGTGTTCACTCGTTCTGTAATTTTAACATTACTGCTGCAACACATGCTGTCCGGCAGGAGCTTTTTGCTTTCTAAAATAATCCAAGACCGTATCAAATGCTACAGGCGTGAAGTTATTACATTCAACGCAGGCATTGAAGTACTTTCTATCTTCTTGTTCCCCGTCCATTACTTTGTAGAGGTGCAAATGCCCGTGGATGTTTCCTCTGTAGTGGCCCTGTAAGTTTTCAGGGTGAACAGGGATGTGAGTCATGATCAAACCACCAAGAAACATAGACCCCGGCTGGTGGTAGTGAGCGCCACGAATATCTTCAAAATGTTCAGCGTAATCTTTTAATTTAAATCGATCATGATTACCACGAATTAGTATCTTCCTACCTTTCAATCTTCCAAGCAACTTAAGGGAAGCCCTGGGAATAACTACGTCGCCAAGATGATATACAGTGTCTGTATTATTTACAACTTTATTCCAATTTTCAACCATCAATTCATCCATTTCCTCTACTGAATCAAACGGACGAAGCCTTTCTCCGTCACGAGTGAGGAACGTCAGGCTTTTTGCATGTCCCCAGTGTGTATCTGCAATAACAAAAGCTGTCATGGGCTCTGACCTAGTGGTTACGCTTTCTGCAGCGGGAGGCGTCAGTAGTTTAAACCTGAGCAAGCACCTTGCAAGATCCCATTTTTAAGACACTCAGGCGGAATTCGAAGTCAGAATGATCTCGGTGTCTCCCTCGGTTTGCTAAACTTTTCCATAATCTCTTCCATAGACTCAAGAGACTCAAGTCTCACCAGGATGTCTGTGAGGTTTGCAATTGTCATCGGATGTTCAGCCCTGGCAGCGAACGCAAGTCCTTCCCTCAAGGCTGCTGTTGCTGTTTGAACAGACTCTTTTACTTGGGTTGATAAGGCCATTTCAGATTTCTTAGGTGTTCTAACTATAGGAGAAAAGATCAACACTGCAACGAGGAACACTCAATTGTTTAAGCATTCTGATCGATACATCTGTCAACACACATTGGCATAAACCGAATCTTGCTGTGGTGTTTACACTAAAAAAAAATCCTGGCGCTCACCCAGGATTATTAATTTTTCCACACCCGTTTCCGGATTTTGTTTTTGAGCGTTTGAATTTTAACAGGAAGTGAGCCTTTTCCTCCTTTCGTAAACAAACGCAACAGATGGGATCAGCTGTGACGCCAAGGGAGCGTCCCCCTGGTCCTGAACCAAGGCCTGTCGAACCCTGTCCTTATCTGGCAGCTTCTCCTCCTTGACGTCGACCACGGTCCCATCTTTGATCCGAGTCACAGTCGTTGTTTTCTGTAGACCAAACTCAGAAACCTCTTCTTCGCTCCACATGGAAAAGTTGTCCGCCACCCTGGGCTTAACCCTCTTAATGGTTGCCTGGTACTTGATCCCTGTTGGCGTCCCATCAATTAACTTCTGCTGATAAGCAAACTTAATGATGTTTGTTATCTTATCTTTGTTCTTTTTCCAAGCATCTAAATTAGTTTTTATTTCCTCCATTTCATTCTGCAAAGCTGCAATGTAAGCATCACACTTTTTAATCAAACCAATAATTGAATCAAACTTAGACTCTTGCCTGGAAGCAAGCTCCCTTAGATGTTCTTCTAATTCACCACGCTCATCTTCACTAACAGTTGGGAAATCTTTAAGAAAAGAAATGTGTTGAATAGACTCAGAAAGTTGAATAAAACTTTGCTTGTCAGCCATGATTAATCTCTAAGTGGTTAGTTAAACTTTTGCGCGGCTGCTTTGCATTAAAGCAGCAACACTTTGTGAATAAGGGCAGAGCTTAAAAGGTTCCTCTTGATTTAACGCAGACAGCAGTGTGTCCCAGCACTCACCAGTTGGAATACCTCCCTTCCCATAGACAGCTTTTTCTTTCCAACCATCAACTGGAAACCACTGCCCACCAGTCTTAACGCCGTCCCAGGTAACCCGGTACAACAACAGACCGCGCCTGTGGTCAAAGGAGTAGACACACAATCTAGGGTTGTACTCGTCTTGGGTTGCGCTCTTGATGCATCTGAGCGTCTGCAGGTTTGTGTTGGCTTCAGCCCACCTAACGTGCTTACAGGTTGCTTCAAAGCAACACAGGTTGAACCGCTTGAACTCTTTATCCAGTTCGATGCGATGCTCATTGAGTTGAGCCCAGGCATCGCACGTACACGTCCTGTCTATTTCATTGACAAAGTAAATTTTGCGAACACCGTTTCTATCTACAGCAATCTTGTTTGGGTAAGAGCTGTAATCAATAGCACCAACTGCAATTCCTTTTTGACCACGAAGCCGTTCCACCTGGCGCCAAACTTTGTAATCAAAATAGGACGGAGTTCTAGTTCGGTGTTCCCAAAAATTAAGCAATACATCCCGTCTATACAATATAATATTTCCATCATCAACTTTACAAATAACTTCCGTATCATCCAAACTGATTGATAGAATATCTTTTGGTTCTAAATGACCAAACGTTTCAGCACTTTTGTTGCATAGAGTACTTAAGATTCTGCTGCGAGTGTAAACAATTTGTTGAGCTGCAGTCAGGATTGAGGTTGTAGTTGTCATGGTAGGTGTGGTGTGTGTGAGCCTTTTATAGTCCTGCTCAGGACTCGGCGTTACTTCCCTTGGCCTCGATAATGCTTCTCATTGCGAGTCTTAAAAGACCCACGCTTGCGGCGACCGTGGCCAATGGAAGTCCGTTTCGGTGGCCCTTCTTTGTGAGCGGTAGTGGTTGTTGCTGTCTTAGCCATTAGGATCTGAGTGAAGGCGTTTGATTTTACTGCAGACTCGTATCAAGATCAAGAACAATGGCTTTCTGCGACAGAAGCCCGACCACCGTGGACTGGAAAAGTAACGACGAATTTCCGATCGGCTATGGAGCACAAGGGTTTGCCGTATTTACCACCGCAACTGGAGCAAGTCACGGTTGATCCATCCAATGTTGCTGGGCACTGGCGAAACAGAACCCCCTGGTAGGTGAACTGCTTGGGCGAATCCTCAGCGACAACGCAGGCGACGGGGTAACCTCTCTTGAAGAACCGGGCAGCCTCACCTCTGGACTCAGTTGATAGGTTCACTGTGAACCCACGACGCAGGGCAGACCTGATTGCTGCTAGGTTCTCTCTGATTTTGGCGTAATGGGTGTAGGTCCAAGAGACCAGATGCTTGCTTGCATCAGCCAGCATCCTTAGCCTGACCCCATCCAGCAACCTGGGTTGAACACCAGGCCACAGATCACCACCAACGTTGTGCCTGAACAGGGAGCCGACCGGAAGTTTTGCTACGGAGTTGATGAAGTCAATCGGAGGCAGACCCCGCTCCCCGTTGGTGACGGCGTCCCAGTGCATGCGGGTGTAGTAGCCAGCCTCGGCGTAACAGCCACCATCTCCAGCCAGGGGACAATCCGGTGAGCAGCTTGCCCGTGATGTTGCGCTGACTGCGATTGGACCTGTCTTGGTGTTCTGTGATTTTTTGGTAAGTGCGCTATTCATGATTTTAGGGTTGACAGGGTGAACTAAAAGCATTAAGTAGTTAGACTGGTAATCATCTTTAATTCAATGGACAGCCTTGAACCGGTTGAAGTAGGACTGAGTCCATTCAATTTTGAGTCGACACTAGAAGATCAATTTTTAGTAGCAAGACTT
>Ga0208162_1000383_pt1 | contig 25991 bp, 38 predicted proteins | sample CB_VirMetaG_4_FD_184539 | JGI IMG/M metagenome (GOLD analysis project Ga0208162, IMG submission 184539) | Freshwater to marine saline gradient viral communities from Chesapeake Bay - CB_1508_1M Viral MetaG (SPAdes) (version 4) | ecosystem: Environmental > Aquatic > Marine > Coastal | place: USA... | reverse complement strand
AGGATGCTGACTGATGTTTGGCTCTGCCGCAATATCCGAGTTTCCTATAGCATCTCAAAGCATATTGCTTTTTGAGTCGGCATCTATTGACGCTAACTTTACTCAAACAACTCCAGCGGTAAAAATTGCAAACGGTGTTATGAATGTGCAGGGCACCTCGTCAAAGGCATCAATTGGTGTTGGTGTTTTGGCTGGCATTGTTGACGGTTCGTTTAATTTTACAGAAGCGGCAGATTTAACTAGGTTCGCTACTGGCGTATCGGCACAGGTAATTAAGTTTGACCAATCATCTGATGCGAATATAACGGCAATAACAGGCTCAGGTCAGTCTTTTGATTTTACACAAGACTCTACTGGATTAACAATCAAGACAGGCATTTCTGAGGCGAGCGCCAACTTTATATCAGAAGCTGATGCTGTTGCTATCTATTCTGCCGCCTCTACAAGCTCCGCAGAGTTTGTGCAAGACGTTCTGGGCGGTATTATTACTAGCGGTATATCTGAGCAATCAATGCAATTTGACAGCTTTCAGGTCGGTGGATTTCTTATACAAAACTCTATAATAGGGCTAGAGTTTGGTTTTGTGCAAACAACTGATGGTGATTTTCTTTGGGTTCGCATAGATGCAGACACACCATCTGAAACATGGACTGGTATATCTCATAGCGGTGACACATGGACAGAAATAAATGCAAGTGGTATAGTAAACACATGGAATGAAAAGGTAGTTTAGATGGCATATACCGTAAATAATGGCATTGAAAAGCCCGATACAGGCACCCAATCTGGAACTTGGGGCGACACTGTTAATGAAAATATGGATATTCTTGACCGCGTTCTTGGTGGTGTGGGCGAGATTTCTTTGTCTGGAACTACGCATACATTGACCACAACAGACGGGGCTGTGTCTGACGGTCATTATAAAGTGTTGGTTTTGAATGGAAGCCTAACCGCAACTAACACTGTAACAATCTCTCCTAACGACCAGGAAAAGCTTTATTTTGTATATAATAATGCTGGCGACACTGTGACTTTTACGCAGGGAAGTGGCGGTAATGTATCTATAGCAGATGGCGCTCAGGCTATTATTTATTCAGATGGTGCTGGCTCTGGTGCTAAAGTATCACAGATAAGCCCTACGCCTGCGGCAAGCAGTATTACAGCATCTATGGCAAATAAAGATGTGCAAACAAAGACAGCCACAGCATCTGTAACACTAAGTGCTGACGCAATTATAACCTATGTAAAGCACTCAGGCACTGGAACTTTGTCTATTGGGCAGGGACAGTACGATGGTCAAACAATAAATATCACAAGCACAGGCACAATGACTCTATCTTGGCATACAGGTTCACAAGGGATTAGCTTAGGAAGCGCTGCAACTTTAGCAAGTGGCGTTTGGGATGCCACCGCAGGGTACTGGTTCTTCAGTGAAACTGTAACCTCTTAAAGGAGACTTACATGTTTATGGTCACCAAAGGGTTGCTAAAGAAGGATGTTCCATCGTCAGGTGGCTCTCTAGCTACGATTACTGGTAGTGCTGGCGCTGCCAAAATACCTGTTCAAATACTTGAATTTACACAGAATGTAACAGCACCAATCACAATACCTTCATCAAACACATATGGTCTTTTGAAAGTAGATATGGGTTCTCATGACATTGATGGTGGTGGAGATTCTTGTTTTACCAATGACAATACAAGAGATATAGAAATACACGGTAGTGGAACCATAGACGCTGGCGGAAACTTGGTTCTTTCTTACACAGGTTCAACTTCAGCAGCGCAATCAACTGGTGGAACACAGGTTTCTATTGGCACAGGCTCAACTTATTACACATCTTTCAGCACAAACATTTATGAGGCAGCATCTACTTTTGTGGGCGGTCAAAGTAGTGGGACATGGACAGTAACATCAAACACTTCAGGTCTTATTGATGCTCAATGGAACGCATATATATTAGATGGTGATGTTACCATATCTGGTGTATGTGATAAAAAATCACTTACTATATATAAAAATGGTGCGATTGTATTGAGTCTTTCTTCTGGTGGCGGAAGCTGGTCTGTAAACGCCTCTCAAGGAGATAGAATAGGGTGGTATTGTCATACTGGTCAATTTTCGTCCACTGCCGTCACCAGATTGCAAACTTGGTCTTTTTCAACAACCAGTGGCTCTCCTAATATCGCCTATTACTTTAATGATGGAGCTGGCAGCTCAGGCAGTGTTACAGCTAAAACTATAGCTGTGTACAACTTTAACGCCGATGAGCTTGAGGTAACATTAAATTCAGGAACTACTGGAATAACATCTGATACAGCATTGGGTTATAACAGCTTTAATCTTATTCAACCTGACAATTTCGCCACAACAACGTCATGGAGCTTGGCATACACAATTGCCTCACAAACCGTTGACAGTGTTTTGTACTCTAGTCCAGAGGCTTTTGATGGTACTGGTGTTACGTCAAATGTAAGCGGTGAGCCTAGTGATGGTATTGATTTAACAAACTTTACAGGCGATTACAGCAGAAAGATTCGTTGATGCCCTTAACAAAGTTACAGTTTAAGCCAGGTATTAATAGAGAGATTACGTCATACTCTAACGAGGGTGGGTGGCGTGACTGTGACAAAGTGCGTTTTCGTTTTGGATACCCAGAAAAAATTGGCGGTTGGGAGAAATATTCACAAAATACCTATGAAGGTTCTGCTCGTGCCTTGCATAACTGGCTTGCTCTGAACGGTTCAAACTATCTTGGTGTAGGAACTCATCTAAAATACTACATAGAAGAAGGTCAACAATTTTACGATATTACACCAATCAGAGCCACAACATCTGCTGGTGATGCAACATTTAGCGCAAATGAGTTATTTTCATGTTCAAATATTGCTGGCGCTCCTTTTGTGTATGGTGAAACAATCACAGGCGGCACTAGTGGTGCAACAGGCGTTGTTAAGTCTGATATTAACGGCGTTGGTGTCTTAGTGGCGTTAAGTGGTCGGTCTGGCACATTTTCCACAAGCGAGACAATTACAGGCGGCACATCTGGTGCAACAGCTACCTTAGATTCTATAAGCTTTTCTACAACATTGACCGTTATGGAAACTTCTCATGGCGCGGAACAATTTGATTTTGTTACCTTTTCTGGAACAACATCTTTGGGTGGAACAGTAACTGCTGCTGTTTTAGACCAAGAGTATCAAATACAGAAGATTATAAGCACAAATGTGTTTGAGGTAACTTTGGCGGCTGCTCCAGACGCTTCAGATACAGGCACTGGCGGCTCTAGCTCAGTTGCTGAATATCAAATAAATGTTGGCCTAGATACCACAGTAAACGGCACAGGTTGGGGTGTGGGCACATGGGGTCGTGGCACTTGGAGTTCAGCCGCGCCTGGTGGTCTTAGTACGATAAACGAATTGCGTTTATGGACACATGACAATATTGGTGAAGACTTGTTAATGTGCCCAAGAGACTCAAGCATTTATTATTGGGACAAAACGGGTGGCCTTACATCCAGAGCTAAAGAACTTAGCGCCGCAACGACAGGCCTAGCTTCAGGCACAAAAACATCTGTTCCGCAAATTGCAAAGCAAATTCTTGTGTCAGACAGGGATAGGCACACTATAGCTTTTGGTTGCGATAATGTAGGTGCAAACTCCTCTGATACGCAAGGAGATGGTGTTCAAGACTCTTTGCTAATTAGGTTCTCATCTCAAGAAGACCCTGTTGACTGGTGGCCTACTGCAACAAATACGGCTGGCGATTTGCGTTTAGGTGCTGGCTCTACATTTATGCAGGCTCTTGAGACAAAGCGTGAAATTCTAATTTGGACAGATACAGCCCTTACTTCTATGCGGTTTATAGGCGACCCATTTACCTTTGGGTTACAGCAAATATCTTCTGGCATAACCATTATGAGTCCTTATTCTGCCGCCGCGTCAGGTGATTTTGTGTTCTGGATGGGTCTGGATACCTTTTATATATATGCTGGACAAACACAGCAATTGCCATGTTCAGTCAAGGACAAGGTTTTCTTGGACTTTAACTTTGCTCAAAAGAGCAAGGTTGTATCTGCCGTTAATTCAGAGTTTACAGAAATCACATGGTTCTATCCGTCTGCTGCATCTGATGACAACGATAGATATGTCACTTACAATTATGGCGAAAAGGTGTGGACTTATGGCTCTATAGCCAGAACATCTTGGGTTGACCGTGGAACACGAGACTACCCTATAGGCGCGGGTGCGGGTTATCTTTACAATCATGAATATGGATATGATGATGATGGCTCTGCAATGAGTTCTTACATTGAGTCTGCCGCTATGGATATAGCAGATGGCGACCGCTTTGCTTATATTCGCAAGTTAGTACCAGACCTTACCTTTGACGGCTCAGTAGCATTAAGCTCGCCACAAGCTGAATTTACGCTAAAAGCCAGAAATAATCCTGGGGCAGACTTCGACAGCACCAGCTCTGGCATATCTGTACGAACACAAACAACGCCTGTAGAAGAATATACAGAACAATTAGATATGAGAGTTCGTGGACGTTCCTTCGCACTTCGTGTAGAATCAAGTGCATTAGGGTCAAAATGGAAGCTTGGTAGCCCGCGAATTGACATTAGACCAGATGGGAGAAGATAGATGGCTAGTACAAATATCCCAGCCCCTAGACTTCCAGATGCCCCTGTTGAGTATAATCAGCAATACATGGCTGACTTAATTCGTGCGTTAGAGGCATTTATGTCTCAGGAACGCAATCCAGGAGAGTTAAGAGGCACGAAGATGACTTTAACAGCGTTGCCCACATCTGCCTCTGGACTTGAGACAGGAGCGCTGTATAATGATAGTGGTACTATAAAGGTTGCACCATGAGTTTAGGTAAATTATTAAAGAAAGCAGTACCAATCGCCGCAGGCGCTTTTCTAGGCCCTGCTGCTGTTGGCGGTATGTTCCCTGGTGTTACAGGGATTATGGCAAGTCCATTCATGCAAAGAGCTATAATGTCGGGTGGTTTAGGCTTGCTGACAGGGCAAAAGCCAAAAGATGCGATTATGAGTGGCATTCTTGGCGGAGGACTTGGAGCATTAATGCCACAGCAGGCAGCAGGAGCCGAACAAATGTTTGGTTCTGGTTTACCTATCGGCCCTGGTGGCAAGGTCAGCGTTGACCAAATGGCAAAACGTGCAGTTCAAGACACAGTTAGAGGCGGAGCAGGCACAGGTGCCGCTTCTAGTGTTGCATCTGCCTTATCTGCAAAGCCAGCAACCATGTCAGGTGAGTTGTTAAAGTCTTTAGGATATGCTGGAGAAGGAGAAGGAAACCTTCTGTTCAAGCTTATGAACACAAGAATGGGCGAAGGTTTGGCGGCGGGTCTGCTTGCTCAACTGTTATCTGGCGATGAGGATGAAGGCCCCAGCCCTAATTCATATGAACGCAGACCATTTGGCGCGGGAGGGCCTGGCGGAAAGCTGGGCGGTATAAATTACGCTAATGGTGGCGAGGCTTACTTCCCTCGCAGGAATGGCGGTATAGACCCTTTTGAGGGGTCAGGAAAGAAAGATGATGTGCCAGCTATGTTAATGGCTGGTGAGTTTGTAATGACCCGTGACGCTGTAAAGGGCGCTGGCGGCGGTGACTTGCGTAAAGGTATCCAAAACATGTATGGTATGATGGATAATTTCGAGAGGATGGCGTAATGGCTGACCAAACCGTAGAAACCATTAATAGATTAGCGCCTTATCTTGAAGGCCTTGAAAAGCGCCTTTTAAGCACAGCTTTCGGCGAGTTTAGTGGAACAACACAAACATCACCAGGCTTGCTGGATACAGCGCTTCAGTTGCCTCAGTACCAGATAGCCGCACAAGACCCGCTACAAGCTAGAGCAGAGCAAGAAGCTTTGGGTGGCTTTGGCTTGTTCCAGCCATATCTACAGACAGCCGCGCAAGAGCAAGGGCTTGGCCTTGGCGCACTTATGTCTGGCGTAAACATGCTTGACCCCTCACAGGGCATTCAAGCATTTATGAGTCCATATCAGCAAAATGTTATTGATGAAATCAATCGTCAAGCTCAGATGGGTCAGAACAAGCTAGCTGGTCAAGCTGTTAAGGCTGGTGCGTTTGGCGGTTCTCGCGCAGGCATACAGGCCGCAGAACAAGAAGGCCGCAGGCTTGGCGAGATTGGTAAGTTTCTATCATCTGGATTTGATAAAGCAGTTACAGCCTCACAAAAGGCTGGTCAGCTTTATGGCGGTCTTGGTCAAGCATTTGGTCAGGGTGCATCAACACTGGCAGATATTGGCAGGCTACAGTCAGAGCTTGGTCGTGCGGATATTGGCATGTTGTCACAGCTTGGTGAGGTTGGTCAAACACAGTCTCAGGCAGAGCTGGACGCAAAGCGTCAGAACCTTCTGCAAGAACAAATGGAGCCATTTACAAGACTAGAGCTTGGCTCTTCTATGTTGAAGGGCACACCTTCAGGTAGCTTAAGTTCTGTTTTCCAGAGCACAACAACACCATCAGCTAATCCTTTCTTACAGGGTGTTGGTGCTTACACAGCGTTACAGGGTGCTACAGGCGCTGGTGGACCACTAGGCAGTTAGGAGCTTAAAATGGCAGTAAAACCAGCACAAGGTTCTGGGATTGGTGAGGTGCTAGTGCCTTACCCTGAGTATGGCGGTCCTATGGCTCTTCAGGCTGGGCTTAGAGCGGCAGAGCCTCAGTATGCTGAACAAATAACTGGAGACACTGGAGACTATACTGGTCAGCCAACTCAGTTTGGTTTAGATGCTGTGAAAACACTTGGAGAGCTGATTTCAAAAGCTACAGACCCTAGATTGCAGGCAGTTCAGTCAACAGTTGTTCCTGGCGAGCCTTCTTCGTATGAAATTGATACCATTTTCCCCAGACAATCTGGAATCATATCTGATAACCTTGAGGCAGATGCTGCTGGCGCAAGCGTAGCCGAACAAATTTCTAGTTTAGCATCGAGCCTTGCGGAGCAAAAAGGTACGCCCAGACTTGGTTCTTTTCAGGCGGGTGCAGATACTGTTGACGCAACTCCTAGTCAAAAAGCACCAGCAGAAACTTCTTCTCAAGCGCCTGAGCAAGCTCCCGCTGAAGATATTATACGAACAAGTGTTCAGGATTATCTAACAATCACAGGCAAAGAAACAACAGCCAAAACCACTGAAGATTATATTAAAGAGTTTTCAGATGCGACTGGCATTGATGTTTCAGGAAAGCCAGACAACAGCACCGCTCTCATGACCCTTGGCCTCGCACTTATGCAGAATAAGGCAGGAAAGGGTTTTGACGTAGGTAAGATGCTTGGTGCTGTTGGCGAGGCTGGAGAAAAGGCTATGCCTGCGTTTGAAAAGGCAAGAACAGAAGCTCGTGCCTTGCGCGCTAAAGCTGGTGAGTATGCTTTGGGTAGAACCAAAGAAGACCAAGCCAAAGCCATGCAGCGTGAAAACTTTTACATTATACCAAAAGGTGATTTGGGTGGCCCGCTGGGTGTTGTTGATGCAATCACAAAGGGCAAAGGTGAGTTCGCTCGCCTCAACTCATTTGAGCTAAATGACCTTGATACAAACAAAGAGTTCAATGATAAGTTTGAAATTGTTAAAGCTTCTGATTATACAGACCTAGCAAAAGAAGCTCTTAAAACACCAGAGGCTAAAGACAAGTATCTTAGTTCTTCTACAGATGTTCCTCTTTATAGCGGCTCTAAGTTAAATCTTAAAGTTCAGCTTCCAGACAGAAATGTAAGTTCTGACGCTCAAGCTGTTTTGCTTACGCCAGTTAGCGCGGCTGTTAATCAAATTAATGGCATGGAAAAAGGTTTGATTCGTGGTGAACAAACTTTTGCGAAATTAACTGGATTACTTCAAGAGACAGATATTGGCGTGCCTTCTCAGGCTAGAAGCGCAATTGTTCAAACACTAAGAAATTTTGGTCTTGATGCTGGGGGGGAAACAGACCCTGTAAAACAAATTAAAGTTATGTTGACTAAACTAAAAGCTAAGAATGCTGCTGAAATTCTTGGCGAATCAGGAAAAACACTTTCTGACAATGACCGTAGAATGGTTTCTGAAATTGTTGGTGATATTTCATTTACAGAAGGTGATGAAGCTTTGTTGCTTGAAAAGCTGGGTTCTTTGTATGAAGATATTATCGGAACAAGACGCAACGAAATAAACGAAGCCTACAAAAACCTTGAAAGTTATGGTGTTAATTTTAATCGTGGCAACTCTGGTCAAACTGGTACTGGCTTTATACTCGGAGATGACGGGGTATATCGTAGAGCAAAACAAAAATAGGACAATGAAATGGGAATTATAAAAGTAGAAACCCCCAAAGGAATTGTCCAAGTTGAGATTGAAGGCGATACACCAACTCAACAGGAATCTGAGTTAATAGAACAACAGTTTTTTGGTGCGTCCACCCCCTTCTTGCCAGAGCGTACATTCAAAGACTTAATGGCTGAAACCAAGAAAGCGTCAGAGGATGAAGGCTTTGACTATGAAACGGGTGCGCCTTCTGGAATCCGTGCGCTTGTTTCATTTGGCGAAACTGCTGAAGAGCAAGAGGCTATTCTTCTCAAGAATGTAGGGCAAGGTGGATACACTAAAGATTCTCGCGGTAGGCTAGCGATTACACCAGAAGGTCAACGCACTCTTGGCTTAGAACCATCAGAAAAAAATATTATACTAGAGGATGAGGGCTTTTCGGCTGGAGACTTTGCCGACCTTGCTGGTATTTTACCAGAATCAATTGGTTCGGTTGTTGGCGCTATTATAGGCTCTCCTGGTGTGGTAACTGGCGCGGCAGGAGCGGCGGCTGGTGCTGCGACTGGTCAAGCTTTAGAAGAGGGCATTGAGAGCATTCTGGGCATACAGAAACAAACTTTACCAGAGGTCGGCAAGGATATTGCTGGAGAGGCTCTATTAGCTGGCACAGTTGATTTAGTAGGTATGGGCGTGTTCCGCGCTGGTAAAGCTATTATAGGCGGTGCTTCCTCTAGAATGGCTGGAGATGCCGCAGACGCAACTAGAGGTGCAAGGCTTGTAGATGAAGGTTATATGCCTAGCTTAGAAAGACTTGGCGCACCTACTGCCATTGGATATTCACAAAAATTTGCTGAAGGCGCTACTAGAGACACAACCAGAGTGATGAACAATACTGGTGTGGCTTTGGCTAAACGCGATGAAATGCTACAAAATCTAGCAACACTGGAGGAAGCTGGCGGTGCGTTTGCAGACGCTACAAGCGCCTCATATAAACTTCTTGATGATACCGTGAAAGAAGCACAAGAAGCTTCTATGCAAGCTGTAAAAGACAGCGTAAGGCTGTTAGAGCGTGGAGCTGATGCTGGTGTTGATATTAATAATGAAGTTTTAGGTGAAATAACAAAAGCCTTCTCTGCCTTTCAAGATGTTTCCACAGGTCAGTTTAGACTAATGGACGATATGCTTGGTAGGTTAAGCTTTACAGATGCTGTTGAAGGTGTTGTTAAGGAAGGTGGTAAGGCTAGGATAATACCTACAAGCGGTGTTAAAGGCACAACAGAACAGCTTGAGTCAGCTATTGGCTCGCTTAGAATGCTTGATGATGATGTGAGAAAAACCATCATGGGAATCAGGTCACTTGATGAATATGCATCATTTGAGCAGATGGCAAACCAAAGAAAGTTTATTAATGACCTAATATTCTCTGGCAGGGAACTAACACGCACTCAAACAGACCAGCTCTTTAAGTTGAGAGATGCTTTCGACAGCGCACTAGACAGCGTAAACCTTAACCAGATAAAAGGTTTGGCTCCTGGTCAAAACTCTCAGTTGCGTGCGATTGCAAACCAAAGAGAGCGTGCCATAAATCAATACAGAGATGGCATGAAGCGGTTTGAAGATGTAGAAAAGTTCGGCGTTGTACGCAGTATTAAAGCTGCATCAAAAGACCCAAGGTTTAATGCTGACCAATTCTTTCAGAAGGTTATTAGAAAGAACTCCCCTGAAAGGTTGAAGGCTGTATTGAACGCAGTAGATGACAAAGAATATGTTCGCTCTGCACTAGCTAAGTCATATTTAGATGATGCTTTATCACGCACTAGCATAGATTTGATGAATCCAAATCAATTCAATGGCGTTGCTTTTAGAAACCAAATAAATGCTTTAGGAACCACAGGCAAAGAATTGTTCGGTAATCAGTGGGGTCAAGTAAAGAAGCTCGCTGACACAATCGCCCAAGTAGGCCCTGCTAGGATGCCTCAAGAGGCCGTTGATAATATCATAAAGATTGGTGCTGACAAGCCTATTATGGACAGCGTGAAGAAGCTTGCTGAGGCGAGGCGTGCATTTGATGAAGCAAACAGAATTAAAGTTGTTCGTGAATTTAACGAAGGTGTTTTGAATCCTGAAGATGCGGCTCAGTACATTACAAGGCCTGGAACAAATTTATCAGAAGTAGGTAGAATACAAAACTTCTTCAAGTCAGACCCAGAAGCACTACAAACAATAAAAGAATCTGTAATGCGTGACTTATTGTCTAGTGTAGGAAACGATGTATTTACAAGTCCTGCGTCTGCCGCTACCCTCAAAAAGCATATGGACTCTTATAGAGAGGGCGTGCTGGAAAAAATACTTGGCAAAGAGTCTTATAATATGTTGGATGAGTTTGCCAAAGACATGATTTATTTAGGGGATGTTGGTAAAGAAGGTAGTATATACGCTGCTACATTTGCCGCCCACCCAATTGCAAAGGCACGCGACAACTTGCGTATGAAAACAACCGCAAAAGTTTTTTCTAGCCCAAAAGTTTTGGCTATGTACGCTAAGAAAGGTCAGGGAACGCCAAATCAAAGAGTCGGCGGCATCATGAACTCTGTAGGTAATGCTATGAATGTAATGGGTGCTGTAAGACAGTTTGGCGCTCAAGCCCTTGCCGAACAAGTTGGTCAAACTGGAGAAGAAGTAAAAAGACAAATACTTCCCCCTACACCACAGGCACCAAACCCGAACATAAGTTCGTCTTTAGCCGCTGCAAGCCCAATAGACCAGGGCATAGGTGCATCTCAGTATTATGGCATTCCACAACAAGCATCACAGCCAAGCATTCGTCAGCAGGCTGCGGCTAATCCAGCTCTGGCAGAAGCATTAGGCATCAGAGGAGCAACAGCAGGCCTGTTGAATAGATAATGGAAGCAAACTTTTTCAAGAGCCTTGACCTCGTGCTAAAGCATGAGGGTGGATTTGTAGACCACCCAGAAGACCCTGGTGGGGCTACTAACAAAGGCGTTACACACCAGACATACTCAGAATGGTTAGGTCGCCCACTAGAAGATGTGGAGGAGCTAAAGTCTATACCTGATGAGCATGTACAGCTTATATACAAAGAAAAATACTGGAACAAAGTAAAGGCAGATGATTTGCCTAACGGTGTGGATTATTGTGTGTTTGATTGGGCGGTAAACTCAGGCCCAAGCAGAGCGGCAAAGGCTTTGCAGAAAGCGGCACTTGTAGAGGCAGATGGCATAGTAGGGCCACGAACATTGTTGGCTGTTCAGGACGCTAGGGCAGATGACTTGATTGAGATTATCGCCCATGAGCGTGAGGAGTTCTATCGTAGCCTTAAAACATTTGGCACTTTTGGCAAAGGCTGGCTACGGCGCAATGAAGAGACTAGGGATGAAGCCCTTAGCTGGCTTCCTTCATAGGCTTCCTACACACCCATCGTTCTACATAGAATCTTTCGTTTAGCTTGTGGGCGTATAAAAAGCGTACAGCTTCTTCAACAACGTCATGAGCATGGCTATAGCAATCACCCTCTGTTCTGTACTTTGTGCGTTCATCCACTATGTCAGAACAGTTAATAGGGCTATCTGCTAAACAGATAACTAACATTAGCTCAAACATTATACAGTTCCGTTTTTCTCACACTTATAGCCTTGAGGCTCTAACGGCAAGTTCTCTTTCCTGAAGATGGTCATGATGTCAGCCGACATTTGCTCAAGCCTAATCATGCATTCATCTTCAGTCTTATACGGACCGTATTTGTCAAAAACTGGCGCACAATCATTAGCGATGATTGTATGACACACCAGCAATATTGCTGTGTACATTACTCTTCTAGCTCTACTACTATATCGAGTTCGTTGTATGTTGGCGTTAGCATGACCAAGTTACAGGTATAACAAGACATATAATCTTGCTCTAACCCGTCAGACATATGCCGCATCGTAGATTCACATCTAGGACACAATCCAGCATCTATCTTTCTTTGCCAGCTACCGTCACCTTCTTCCTGTATCATGGTATAATCCACAGTAAAGTTTGCGCTTACATCATAATTACGTCATACTTTTAATGTACTGTCAAGAAATAAGTTTCATACTCCAACGGGGGGAGGATGAGCCAGAATATCGAGAACGGTAAGCTTGGCGAGCATATATGCATGGTCAAGCTTATTAAAATGGGCGTATCCTGCTCTTTGGCGCACATAGACGCTATGGATATAGTTGTGCATCACGAAGGCAGGATGATTCGTGTTCAGGTAAAATCCAGCACATTAAAATATAACGGCAAGAAAACTAAAAGCTACCAGTTCGCCGTTTGTCATACAGGGAAGAAGATACCCCTGACAGAAGCTGAATGTGATGTGGTGGCGCTGGTCGCCGTTGATTGCGAAAGGGTGTTGTTCCTGCCAGTTGGTTGCGTTAAAGGCAACGTAACCAAAAGGGTTCAGCCTCAAAAGTTTGACAAGCTTAAATTAGAAGAACGGTCTTGGCAGCATTGCTTAGACCGTATTTTTTTGAGCGATTGACCCGATGCCGCCTGAAGGTGGCTCATTGCCATAAAGTTTTTTATACTCATCATTTACCAGCTTGCTAATTTGCTGGCCTATGTTCCTATGTTCATCTTCAGCAAGCTTGCGCAACTTATTGTATGTGTTAAGATTAACGCCTACACTTTTATATTTTGTGATGTCCATCGTGACCTCCGAGGGGAATAATATATGCCATATAATAACAGACCATATGGGAAATTCAACAAGTTCGGCGCAAGAAAGACTGAGTTCATGGGGATGAAGTTTGACAGTAAGTGGGAAGCTGAAAGATATGGTCAACTGCATCTCATGCAAGAGAACGGGGAGATAACCGACCTAGAGCGTCAGGTTAGGTTTAACATTGTGATTGATGGTCAGAAGATTTGTGCATACATAGCAGACTACACATATCGTAAGCCTAACAAGAACGGAGAACTTGAATATATAGTAGAGGATGCAAAGGGTGTAGAGACTGATGTATTCCGCCTAAAAAAGAAACTAATGCTGGCTGTAAATGGCATTGATGTGTTGGTCACAAAAAAAACTTCCAAAAAAAAATCAAAAAAGACTTGACCACCCGAAATGGTTTTCCTATGTTGTATTTAACGATAAAACAACTATGGAGTCTGAAATGACAGAAATGTTTTCTGTTTCTTCGTCTTCCATCTCAGAATTATTTCTTCTTCAGCAAGAGCTTGAGCAAGAAAAGATGGAGGCTGATGAAAAGCTGAAGCTGGTGAAAGACGAGCTTCAGTCTAGGTATCTTGAGCGTGCTCAAGACAAACTTCACCAAGAAGGCAAAGACTTTGGTTCTGCTACAGTTCGTGATAGCGGATACAAAGTTGGCGTTACATTACGCAAACGTGTTGAGTGGGATGCTGGTCAATTGCTGAAAGCATTGAACAGTCTAGATGAAGATACCGCTAGGCACTATGCAGAAATCAAATACTCCGTAACAGAAGCTAAGTACAACAACGCACCGCCTGAGATTAAGGCGGCGCTTAGTAATGCTCGTACAGTGCATCTGCAAGGGGTTAGCGTGAAAATCGAAGAGGATAAAGATGCTTAACATTATTACTGCCGAACAACGGCTAAAAGAAAAGAAAGGCCACAAGATTGTTATTTGTGGTCAGTCAGGGGTGGGCAAGACTTCTCTTGTCCGTACCCTAGACACATCCAAAACTCTGTTCATGGACTTGGAGGCTGGTGACGCTGCCATTGAAGGGGTGGCTATTGATGTCATCCGTCCGAGGACATGGGCAGAGTGTCGTGACTTCGCAGTGTTCTTGGGTGGCGCAAACCCATCTCTGGGAGAGGATGCCACTTATAGTCAAGCGCACTACGATTATGTGTGTTCTACATATGGCGACCCTATGAGTGTACTGTCGAAGTATGACACAATCTTTGTTGACTCTATCACCGTTGCTGGTCGTCTTTGCTTTCAGCATTGTCAGAACCAGCCAGAGTGTAAGAGTGAACGCACAGGCAAGCTAGACACTCGTGCCGCATATGGTATGCAGGGCAGAGAGATGATGTCTTGGCTGTCTCACCTACAGCACATCAGAGATAAGAATGTTATCTTTGTGGGCATCCTTGATGAGAAAGTTGACGATTATGGGCGTGAGACTTATGACCTTCAGATTGAGGGTTCTAAGACTGGTCGTGAGTTACCTGGTATCGTTGACGAAGTTATTACCATGTCCATCATGCCAGATGAGAATGGTAATCCGTATCGTGCGTTTGTTTGTCAAACGCTCAACCAGTGGGGATACCCCGCTAAAGACAGGTCTGGTAGACTTGATGTTCTGGAAGAGCCGCATCTTGGTAAGCTTCTAGAGAAAATGAGCGGTGGCAAGCCGCAGAATGAACGTCCTATGGACTTTGTGAAACCACAAGTAGTAAGCGAGGAAAACAATGCTTAATCTAAATGAAGTATCAACATCAAGCGGTAACAGCGAACCATTACAGCTTATCCCAGATGGGACTGTGGCTCGTGCATATATGGTATTCGGGACAGATGGCGACACGCAAATGCCTGAGTTCTCTAATGCTCATGTGTTCCGTAAATCTCAGAACACTAGCGCCGTATGGCTACCGCTAGAATTAACTATCATGGGCGGTGACTATGATAAGCGTAAGGTGTGGACTAACCTATTTGTTCATGGCGATGCTGTGGGGGATGATGGTGTTCCGAAGGCTAGAAGAATTGGCCTTGAGACATTGCGCAAGATGATTGACAGCGCACATGGCCTGTCACAAAACGACATGTCACCAGAAGCGCAAGCAAAGCGCAACATTGCATCTATTGATGTACTGGATGGCATTGAGGTATGTGTTGTCATTGGTGTTGAAAAGGGCACAAATGGTTATGCAGATAAGAATAGGATTAAAACCTATCTTACTCCAGATAGCGGTGACTTTATTGCGTCTGGGGGTGGCACAACCATTAAGCCAGCGACAACGCAAATGCCACAGAATGTGCAAAACTCAATGAACGCACAGGCTCCAGCACAGGGTAGTGTTACACCAGCTTGGGCACAACAGTAACAAGGTAAAGGCATACTAACGGCATCCATAGTTGGTCGTTAGCTGGTTTGGGCGGCACCAGTGCCGTAAAGCCGCCCACTCAAAACGAAAGAGGAAAAGATGAAACATATCAGAAAACTTATCATTGAATTGCGTGAAAAAGCTGAGGCTCTTGAAGATGCTTTAGATACACACGAGCAACACAGTTCAATCCCTAATCATACTATTGGCACGTTCAACATGATTAAACAAGGGAAGGCTACACTTGGCAGCATGACCAAGAAGCTTAACAAGTCTCAAAAGACTATCTACACAGAAATCAGCAGTATTCGTAAAGCTGGCTATGTTGTTAATAAACAATACAACAAGCGCAAGCGCACACATGAATATAGGCTCGAACTATAATGCTAAAGCATGCAGATTTATGCTCTGGAATCGGGGGCTTTGCCCTCGGTTTTAGGTGGGCGGGTTTATCTAAGCCCGTCCTTTTTTGTGACACCGAGCCGTGGTGCAGGAAGATTTTGGCTAAAAATTTTCCTAACGTACCTATAGCTGAAGATGTTAAGGAGATAGCAAATGAGCCAAGAAGATTTATTTCAGAACCAATCGGAATCCTCACAGCAGGATACCCCTGTCAGCCTTTCTCAGCCGCAGGAAAAAGGAAGGGTGAAGAAGACCCTCGCCACATCTTCCCGCACATACTTAGGATTGTTGCACAAACAAGACCGACTTTTACCGTTTTCGAGAATGTTTACGGACACATCTCTATGGGCTTGGACAAGGTACTCAATGGAATGGAAAGTGAAGGCTACACCGTCAGGCCGTTTATTGTGCCAGCTAGCGGTGTCGGCGCCCGCCACAAACGCGACAGAATCTGGATATTGGGCTACGCCGAACACGATGGACCACTTGCCGCAGAGGTCGCCAGAGGCTCTTTTGAAGCAAGCGACACAGGCGAGGAAGGGCAGAACCAGACCAGCCAACCTGAGAGAACAGGTAGACCCGAATACGGTGGAAATGTGGCAGAAGGCACAAGAGCCAAAGATGTGGGCAACACCGAGAACAACGGATGTGACGGGCGGTCCGAGGCAGTTGGACGAACAGGGGCGCAGGGTGAGCAAGAGCAACCCCAACCTGAAGTTTGGGGCGAATCTAGCAGACCAAGTGAAGATGTGGCCTACACCCAGAGCATCGGAGTACAAAGATACTGGCCCAGTGGGGAGCAAGTCGCATACTCACATGAAGGACAAGAAATACCTTTGTGCAGCAGTAAAAGAAACAGCGCAACCCAGTGGGAAACTGAACCCTGTTTGGGTCGAGTGGTTGATGGGGTACCCAATCGGGTGGACAGAATTAAAGGATTAGGTAATGCTATTGTGCCCGCTATAGCAATGAATATAGGGCTTTCGATTAAAGGTATGATTGACAATGAAAAGTAGGATTTTCATATGGATTATAACAATGATTTTAGTCACGACCTATTAGTAGGACAGATAGCTGAAGAGTATCTTGGCGACCTTCTTGAGAATAAAAAGATAGAGGTGAAGCACGATAAAATTGCGCATAAGACAAATCGTGTGTTTGTTGAGTTCGAGTGTCGTGATAAGCTTTCAGGCATATCTACTACAGAAGCCGATTTTTGGGCTTTTGTATTATCTACAGGCGTAATAATATTTGTAGATAAACATCGTTTAGTTGCCTTGTGTAACAATCAATGGCCTAATGGTAGGATAGTCAATGGCGGTGACATGAACGCCGCCAGAGGCTTTCTAATAGAGATTGATGACCTTTTAAGGGGTGTTATAGGATGAGAGTAGAAATAGATGTGATACTTTTCTTTCCCAAAGACCCTATGAAGAAAATAAGTGGCTTTCTTAATGTAGGGGAAGCCGCAGACGAAGATGATATTTTAGAAGAGATGGCTAATTTTATTAATATTGTTACAGAAGATTATATAGAAGAGTTTTCTACTGGCATGGCTAACCTGATGGTGGGGGATGATGAATACTATCAAGTGTCTTTTGCTAACCCGAACAACAAAAGCGTAGAAGGGCGTGAAATATGCAACATGATAATACCAGACAGCCTAACGCTGCATTGAAGGATGTAGCGGTATGCTTTGGCGCTATAGGATGGGAAAAGCGCCTATGTGATTTAACGGAGGAGCAAGTGCTAGGCCTAATAGCAGTAGCACAAAAAGCGAGGGATTTACAAAATGACTACACCGAACAGGGTATCCTTGAATTTGAACAGAGTGTCTCCAGTTCTGAGCAACCCTTCCCTGACGACCCCATACCATTCTGATGCTATAGAGTTAATCAGCTATCATGTTGATGCTGGTATATGCGAGCAAAACGATTCAAAGCCAAGGCGAACATATCTTGGTGGCTCATCGTTAGGTTCTGCATGTATGCGTCAAATACAGTACAGATACATGCAAGTCGAGCCTGACGAAGATAAACAGTTTCCAGCCAGAACATTGCGTATATTTGATTTAGGGCATTTTATAGAGGATTTAATAGCTAAGTATTTACGGGATGCAGGATTCGAGCTAAAGACACATGATTCTAAAGGCGAACAATTCGGGTTTTCTGTAGCTGATGAGCAAATACGGGGGCATATAGACGGGGTTATATGCGGCGGTAAGGTGCCCATGAAGTACCCTATGCTGTGGGAGTGCAAGTCTGCAAACAGCAGGAAGTTCAACGAATTTGTTCGTAAAGGCGTGAAGAACGCCAATCCTGTTTACGCTGCACAGATAGCTTTATATCAAGCTTATATGGATTTAAGTGAGAATCCAGCCTTGTTTACTGTTATGAACAAGGATACAAGTGAAATCTACTACGAGTTAGTTCCGTTTGACAGAGAATTAGCCCAACGCACAAGTGACAATGGAGTAAACATATTGAAGGCGACAAAAGCACAGGAGATGTTACCGAGGGTCGCCGCCAATTCGGATTACTTTACTTGCAGATACTGCGAGTTCCACAAAACATGTTGGGATAAATAGAAAAGGGTCGGGACAGAGCACCCAACCCTTTTCATTGTGAAAAACGAAACAAAGAGGAAACCATGCTTCAAGGTACAATATAATGAGTATAATACACTTTGACAATACCAAATCTAGTAGTGCGCACGAATTAGTAGAACAAATAAGTCAGTGCGTACCTAGTCATGTTCAGATAGATATTCTTAAAGAAACATACCCAAATGGGGTAATAAAGAATAATACCTTCTATATTGGCTCGCTTGATGGTGAGCGTGGCGAAAGCCTGAAGATAGATATAAACCCATCATCTCCCCACTTTATGCGTGGATATGACTTTAATGAAGGTGCGGGCATCGGGGGTATCGTTAAGATACTGATGAATGGTCGGGGTTTGCGTCTGCCTGAAATTAAGGAGATGTTCGGCTCATACTTACCGTCAGAAAATGCTCGCACACCAGAGTGGGCTAAACTAGGTGCGGGGCTAAATCTAAACAATGTGCCCGTGCCTAACGGTGTACAACAACCCCCTACTAGTAAACCGCCAGCGGAGCCAGTTCAGGAAAAAGTTCGCATTGACGGCAACACTCCACATACGGGGCAGTGGGATTATATCAGTCGGGACGGCGAGGTGTTGGTATCAGTTCGCCGCTATGACATTGACGGCAAGAAAGAGTTCAGGCCGTGGATTCCTGGTGTTGCGTATCCAAAGGCACCTGAAATCCGCCCGTTGTACAATATACCGAACATTTTATCTGAGCAGCGGGTAATCTGGGTGGAGGGCGAGAAGTGTGCGCAGGCGTTGATTGATGCTGGTATTACAGCGACATGTACGTTAGGTGGGGCTGGGGCACTATCCCGTAAAAACATGGACAAGTTCGATTTCTCTCCACTTCGGGGCAAAGATTTAGTTATATGGCCTGATAATGATGATGCTGGTAAGAGTCTGGCTGAAATTGTTCGGGAAGCCGCGTTGGATTCAGATGCTGAATCCGTTACTATACTACAGCCACCGCACGACAAGCCTAAGAAGTGGGATGCGGCTGACGCATTAGAGGAGGGTTTTAATGTTGAGGATTTTGTTTCTTCTGATGCTGGCTATACTCACCGCAGTATCAACCTTCTTAATGACAGCCTTCTTATTTCTCGCTTTACTGGTTCTGCACCTGTCCAGCACTTTCTAGTGGATGCTACATTTCCGCTCGGAGTTCCTATTATCTTCGCGGCGGCAGGGGATTCTGGTAAAGGCATGATGACGCTAGACCTAGCGATGAAGGTAGCGTCAGGTAAGCCTATGCAAAATTCTTTTGGCGGCACTGTAAAAGAACATGGTGATGTTGTTATCTTCACTGCTGAGGATGACGAATCTGAGATGCATAGACGTATCGAGCGTATTGATGAATACAATGAAAGATTCAATTACCCGAACAAATTACACATTGTGCCTCTGCCAAACGTGGGAGGTGTGTTCCCCATACTTCGTGAATCACTTGGGGAATATAGCGAGACACAAGAGTTCAAGAAGATATACGACCAGCTAATACAGTTGGACAATCTAAAGCTTATTGTGTTCGACCCATTGGCATCATTCGTACATGCTGACGTAAATGCAGACCCTGCAGCGGGTGCCGCACTAACGGGCTTATTAGCCCGTATAGGCACGGAAACTGGCGCTTCTGTGCTTATGTGTCACCACATGACTAAGATGAAGGATGACGGGGTTATAACAAAGCCTGAGCAGGCTCGCAATATGATTCGGGGTACATCCGCCCTAGTTGATGGTGTGCGTTCTGCGTTTGCCCTGTGGCAAGTAAACGAGAAGGAATCTGTGAATCGGTGCATGGATTTGGGTATCGAGTACCAGCGCAACAGATGCTTTGATGGTGCAGTCGTTAAGTCTAACGGCCCAGCGAATCGTGATATTAGGCATTTTGTTCGGGATACATTCACGGGTCTGCTGGAGGATAGAACCGAACAAATTAAGAATTTGGCGACAAATGACCAAGCTTCAATGCGTAAAAACGCGATGTTTACTTGGGTTCGTGACTGCGAGACAAATGGTCGAGCATTATGTCAAAGAGGAGGTGCTGATAGCATTCTGGATAGATTAACAGATTCAGATGCCCCCACTATGTTACAGGGACTAAGCCAGCATCAAATAGATAGAATTGTTCGGGAATTGATTCAGGAGCGCCGTATCGAGAAATATTCGTTTACCACAACGGGTGGACGTAAGTGGCTTGGCACTACAAATGGGCTAATGAGCCAAGGTTTATATGAGGCAAGAACAGCGAGGGATAACGTATAATGTGCGAAAAATCAGTAGTAGACATGTCAGTTGAAGAGTTTCGGGATATGCTGGCACAGCGCAGGGAGGTTCTGTTTAACGTGCGTGCAATCCCATTAAACAGGCACGCACCTGGTGGTAGAAGGCAAGGAGCTTTCGGGGGTGTGTTTGAGTATAAAGCAAAGAAGAATATGAGAAGAAGGTACACAAAATGACAGATGTTCGGGATTATGATTACAAGAATCGGGCTTACTTCTTGGACAAAGCGGAGGAGTTGATTAACGGGCAAAGAGCAAAAGACTACGGTGACTGCCGCATGAATCACCAGAGAATCGCTGATATTTGGGCCGTTATACTCAATACGGAGGTTTCACCCGAACAAGTTGCTGCCTGCATGATAGGACTCAAGCTGGCAAGGCTAGCCAATGATGTAAAGCAGGACGATACTTGGGTAGATATAGCGGGGTATGCCGCGTTAGGCGGGGAGATGAGTCAGGAATGAAACAGTGGAATGAACGGAGGGAGAACATGAAGAAAATTAACGGAGTTGTTCGGGGTTGCCCGCTCCGTTTAATTCCTTCATGTTTATCCACCTAACATTCAGATTCACACAACGGTGTGAGGTATGAGATTAGCATATGACAAATACATATTACAAGCTTCCTGAAGGCAATATTCAGATTTCTTTTTCTGGGGGCAGAACCTCTGCCTACATGCTACATCAGATATTGGAGGAGAATGGTGGCCTGCCAGAGCGAGCCGAAGTTTTGTTCGCAAATACGGGGCGGGAAATGCCTGAGACTCTTGATTTTGTCAATGAGTGTGCAAACGCTTGGGGTATAAGAATCACCTGGTTAGAATATACCCGAACAAATAATAAAGTAGGATACGAACTTGTTAGTCACAATTCTGCCGCTAGAAATGGCGAGCCTTTTGAGTTGTTGATTGACAGTAGGAAGTATCTGCCGAACATAGCCGCTAGATTCTGTACGACAGAGTTGAAGGTACTTACAATGAAGCGCTACCTTACTAAGGAGTTGGGCTGGAAGAACTGGACAGCTGCGGTGGGTATTAGAGCTGATGAGGCTCATAGAGCTAAGACAGACAGCAAGGATAGGTGGACATACTGGTATCCATTGAAGGACGCGGGCGTGGACAAGAAGGACGTTATAGCGTTCTGGGACAAGCAGAAGTTTAACCTAAAGCTGGCGACAGCCGCAGGAGTTACGCCAAAAGGGAACTGTGATATGTGCTTCCTGAAAAGCGAGGGCGTGCTTGCCGCTATGTCTAAAGAGCATCCAGAGCGTGCGCAGTGGTGGATTGATATGGAAAAAAAGATAGGGTCTACCTTTCGGGATGGCAGGAACATGGAGAACTTTGTGGATTTCGCACAACGTCAGCAGGACTGGATTTTCGAGGAGGAGGGATATTTTTGCCAGAAGGATGATGGCGAATGTCTAGGATAAGACGCAAACAGCAGGAAGAAGAATATCGGCGGAGGATGCGACAGCGGGAATCAAAACCCGAAGAAATGTTCGCATATAAGCAGCACCGCAGCGGAACTCCCTCCAGGCATGTTGAGAAAATATGTTCGGAATGTGACAGCAACTGGGCTTGGTATTCATCAGATTTTGGGAGGACGTGGCAATGCACGGAACATCGAAAAAAATGATAGCGAGGTACGCTCACATAGATTCGCCTTGTCCAGAAGGTTTTGAAGGTGGTAGGTTCTTCTTATTTAGCGCACATCATGGGAGAAATGGATATGGAGCGTGGATTAAAGAAGAGAAACCCGCTGGCGAGAAATGTTCGCCTTCTGGGGAAGAGGATAAAACCTAGCAAAAAAGGAAAAGGTTCGTATAAAAGAAAAGGGCGGTTTAATCACCGCCCCTTTTCTATTTGTGCCCTGCAACAAGTCGTTTCCAGTATTTTTCACTCTTAGGCAATAGCTTCGGCGTGTACTGAGGAGATTTTGCTTTTCCCTTTGGTAAGTGATTGCCAACTGTGCCCTTGTCGCCCCTGTAAGGCTCTGTGACTTGCATACTGTAATTGCAGATAGTCAGGAAGTGTTCATCATCAAAGTCTGGGTCAAGCACCTCATATCTGTCAAAGACGTTAAATAATTCTTCTGGCGACTTCATATGCTTTATTTGACGAAGCCTATGATAATGAGCCTTACGAGCCTCTACATACTTCTCTGCTTCTTCTTTTACATCAATCACCATTTTTACGCTCCTTTAACACTAATTTAATAGTAGCAACGTCTAGCTTAGTCATACCCTTTGCTGGTGTTGCCGCACATTTCTCTAGCCAAGATGTTTCCTGTTCTTGGCAAAGTTTATAATAATACAATCTGGTCATTTCTTATATACCTCTGATTTCGCTTTTCACAATAAAAATAAGAAATATGTTTCTTACTTGTTGACAATATGAACTATCTTATACTATCATGTCAATATGAAAAACGCAAAGAACATGAAGGAGGTTTCATATCATGTCTAAATTATATATGGCCTATGGGTCTAATCTTAACAAGCGTCAAATGTCTTACCGCTGCCCTACCGCCAGAGCCGTAGGTAGCGCTATGATTTACGGTCACGAACTGGTGTTTCGTGGCGTTGCCGACATCGCTAAGTCTAACGATAGCATGTATATCCCCGTAGGTATTTGGGAAATCGAGCCGAGGGACGAGCATGCACTTGATGTTTACGAGGGCTATCCGAACTTGTACGGCAAGGTAAAGATTGCTGGTATCATGACCTATACTATGAATAGGGATAATATCAGTAAGCCTAGTAAGCATTATTTCGACACAATTCTGGAAGGCTATCATGACTTTGGGCTAGACACTAGCTTCTTGTATGACGCGGCTGGATGGGCTGAGTTTGAAGAAAATGAACGCAATAACGTGTTCGGATTAGAGGCGGTGTAATGTCTTTAACTTCTCACCAAAAAGAAATGGTTATTGGGTTGGTTCAAATGAAAATCAATGAGAACGAAGGCTGGGTTAACGAACTGGAAAAGTCTGGTATCGTTGATTTGGACAAGCCAAAAGAAATGTTGCAAACGCTATACAGGCTAAGAGCAAAGGTAAAGGAACTGTAAAATGCAGGGTAAAGAACAGAAAATTATCGATGACATGGTAAATGGCGCAGATGAGTACAAAATGCAAGTCTATAAGAAAGCTGGCAAAGACCTTGTTAAAGCAGAAGAAGTCCTAGTTTACGCCACTACTTTAATTAAAGTCGGCAAGCTTATGATAGATATTGCTAATGAATTGCATGGAAATCATCCCATGATTGCCCGAATGGTTTTGACTAATAGTAAACAACTGTCAACAACCGTTGAATACATGAATAAAGAACATAAGAAGATTATGGAGCGAGTGGATGACGCACTTTGATGATTTACTTAGGGGAAAGGGCAGGGAACTGCCCTATCCTATCATGGAAGAGTGTTTTCTTAACGTGAACGATGTAATTCGGGACATGAGAAGAGAACTATCGGAACTGAACTTCAAGGGAGAATATGACGCTGTAAAGCGTAAAATGCCGTGGTTTCGGTTCTTACAGCAGGAGCGGGACAAAGGAAATGTTCGGCTTAGTATCGGTACTAGACCAGTAATGGAGATTGAATAATGTTGTATAACTTCTTTTCTTGGGGGATGATTATGTTCGGGTTAATCCTGTTCTGGTCAACCTATGAACTGATTAAATATATGGAAACAGCCAACGAAATTATCGGTATGCTTTTCTTGGGAGCGATGGGTTCAATTATGTTCTGTTTCGGTGTAATCGCATTGTGGGAACAGTGGCAAAAAGGTCGTTCTTAGTTTGTTCTGGTTGCACTTCATTTAGTTGCAGTGCAACCTTTTTTTCGCGCAACCTTTTTTACGAACATTTTCAATGGCTTAATAGTAGAGGTTGCAGAGGTTGCAAGTTAAAGTAATTTCTTTACAACCTAGTGCTAAGTCATTGAAAACATGTGTGGTTGCAGAGGTTGCACAGGTTGCATATATATATATATGTATGGGGGTCTGCAACCCCCCCATATATACAACATAAACGGAGATAAGAAAACCATGCCAAAGATAGGCGAGGAACTAACTAAGGAACAGGTAGAGGCTGGTTTGAAAAGATTAAAACCAGAACAACAAAAGTTTCTGGATTTGTATTTTAATGGCGATATGACACAGACAGGAGCGGCTAGGGAAGCAGGATATAAAAATCCTACCGTAGCGGCTGTAAGACTGCTCAGGAATCCCATCGTGCAGGAACGCCTTGAGGAGATGCGCCTTGAAGCCAGAACGAAGTACGGGGTCACCGTAGACAAGTCTGTTCGGGACTTGAAAAGACTTCGGGATGAGGCTTGGCAAGTAGGTAAATACGGGGAAGCTATTCGGGCTGAAGAACTGCGTTTGAAGGCAACGGGGCTACTGGTTAATAAAAGCCACGTTATGCATGAGGATGTAACGCAAATGAATCGGGAGCAAGTGCTTGAAAAACTTGCCGAGTTTCAGCGTATGGCAGAGCGTAGGATGAAGAACATTACACCAGAGTCGGATAATGTGGTCGAGATAGCAGAAGATAGCGAAAAAGACCAATAACGCCCAAAAAACACCGTGTAGTCGGGGAGGCGAGGACTTCGGGCTTCGGGAATCGGGGTTTCGGGGAGCTGGCTGCACGATTTGTTCGGGTTTCGGGCCTGCCCCTTCGGGGTCGGGCCTTTTTCTGCGCCTGGAGTGCACTAGATGCCCCTTCGGGGTCGGGATTCCCCTGGTTCGAGCTGCAGTGCACAAACAATTGTTCGGGATACAACGCTGCTGCTACCTGGCGCCGTGCAACTAGAACTCGGCGAGCTGCGACTGGCCTGGAAGACACCCGAACATTTGTTCGGGATTCTGACCTGGGAGCCAGTTGATTCAGCAGCGGCAGCGCCGACCAGGTCCCGCTGGCCTGGAACTAATCCGAAGACAACCGAACAATTGTTCGTGTTCTCGGCGCCAGCGGAGTTCTGGCTGCAGCCCGCAGCAAACCCGAACATTTTTGGCCCGCCAGCTCTGCCAGTTCATCCGCAGAAAAAAAGTTACAAATGATACTTTTTGCGCTTGACTATGTGAAAAGAGTTTCGTACTATAATATAGTAAGCGGTGAATGAGTCGAACTGTCACTGTACTGAGTTACACACTTTGAAAGGCTATCGTAGCCGCTTACGCTTTTGTGAAGAACTAGACGAGGACGATATGGACTATAAGAAAGACGAGATTCAGGAGCACTTCGAGGAGTGGTTGACTGAGACTATCGAGCATCAAGGTGGTGATTGGGTTCTTGAGAACTTGGACGATTTGCATCATGAGTGCTTTAACACAG
>Ga0208162_1000381_pt1 | contig 25997 bp, 48 predicted proteins | sample CB_VirMetaG_4_FD_184539 | JGI IMG/M metagenome (GOLD analysis project Ga0208162, IMG submission 184539) | Freshwater to marine saline gradient viral communities from Chesapeake Bay - CB_1508_1M Viral MetaG (SPAdes) (version 4) | ecosystem: Environmental > Aquatic > Marine > Coastal | place: USA... | reverse complement strand
TCAACCCTGGACTCTGAGTCCCATAAGAAAAAGTACCTAGAAAAAAAATAAAAAAAATAAAAAAAAATCCGCCACCGAAGCAGCGGGATGAATTACTTGATTTTGGTCATCTCATCACTGCCGGGAGGCGAATAAAAAGTGCCTTCATTGGTCAGGGTAATGGTCGGCCCATTTTTGGAATCAGCCTCGACGATTTGCATTACTGTGCTCCATTCTTCAGGAGTCAAGTCATTGATGCCAGCAGCAATAAGTTCAGGGTCATCCCGGTCCCATTCTGCATACATCAGACCATTCTTTTCATAGACCTTGATCTTAGGTTCACCTGTACCAAAGTCTGTAGTAGAGAAGAATTCCTTCATGAGCATTCTCGCTCAACGATAGCAGCGATCTGATTCTCATTAAGGATCCTAGCACCTACACGTGCTTCTGCCTCAGCAGGACGATCCTCGTCAGAATACAGGCCCAATGGCATATGGTACCTTTGGACTGCAAGGAACAACAGCTGCTCAACGTGTTTCGGCAAAAGGGGCAGCACCTGGTTGTAGCCTTCACGACGTGCACGACAGTGTTGCGCCACATGGATTGCCTCGTGCCGAATTGTATCGCCAAGTTCATCCAGGTTGTCACCATGGTTGGATGCACAGATCAACAAGTACTGCCGTTGCCTGTCGGCACTTATCATAGCGGCACCATAGATGTTCTCCTTGCATCTGTTTGGTTCATCAATAACAACATGAACACCATTGGATTGTACAGATCGAAGCAGGCCAATGGTTTGGGCTTCAACAAAGGGCTGAGGTGGGTAGTGATTCGCCCTCGCGATGTAACCAGTACCGAAAAGGGTACTGGCAATAACAGCGATAGCGGCAATACGAGAGAAGGGCTTCATTTAAGACTCCGTGAAATGATTGGTGATCTTGTGCCAAGCGTAGCCAGTGAAGCCGATAACTACAAGTACTTGAATGCCGATCAGGATCATGGGAGAAGCAGTAAAGGACGAGTGGAGGCAACCTCACCTTCTTTAAGATGGGTCAGATAAATGCCTTGACGTTCCTGGTCAATAGCGCCAAGTTCAAGGCTATAGCCACCAATAACAATAGCGGTAAAACCTTCATACTGATCATCTTGATTCTGCCATGCAAGGCGGAACCAACCGAAAGCAATACAGCCACCACTTGAACGAAGGTAAATCATTTCTTAGAATTTTGAAACAGCTTTGGCTTGATGCGACCATAGCCACGCTTGATTTCTTGAATTACATAACCAGCGTCATGATACGAGTCAAAGATGTCAGCCATCCTGTGAGCACGTACTGCATCGATACTGATCTGAAAATCCTTTTCAGCACGTATCAAATGAGTATCAGTTGGAAGTTCTGAGTCTAAATCACACAGCTCTTCATGACTGGTCTGTTGCATCAAGAGATGACAATCATTGTCTTCAAGTGACGCGGCTAGGCTCTTGGTCATGTTTTACTCCCTAAGATGATGTGCTTCTCAATGTTAGTACGAAACCGGTGATAATAAATTCCGAACTGATATCCACAAGCGTAAGCGAAGGCAATAGTCGGAGCAAGTGCGTGAGAAGCGTTATGCAACGCTGTGCCCCAATTTGCTCGAGGCAAAACTTTTACAAAGTCAATAATGGCATAGGCAACAGAAAGAATGACGTTTTCGAAATAAAATTCAGTCATCAGAGAGTCCTGTGTTCGAAGTACTGGCCAACAATTCTGGCTATGCCATTGTCATCGGTCCCAACAGTTTGCCGCAAGCGATAGGTGTCGTCTTGCAGGAAACGGATCTCTTCCCGAAAATCAAGTCCGTTGTAGCTGGTCAAAAGAAGCAATGTATCTTCGTCCAGCAACTGAACCTTGGAGGAGTGCGAACCCCCTCCAAAGTAATCGCGTGAGCGGTGCAGTAGATCGCCCTCAAGGCGTAGATCCATGGTACCTGATGTCTGACCTTGCCATTCGACTCTGAGCTCGCTAGGGCGGTCTAGGAGGCCAATGGTGAAGTCTGTAGTCAGGTCGGTAGCCTTGCTGCTTTTGCAGGGTTGAAACAGATAGCGACGTTCGGAGCGCCATGCACCAGTAGAGCGGTGAAGCCAGTTTAGTACATTCATTAGTTGAAAGCGTTTTTAAGGGCCTCGATGGCCTTGGTCTTTTTGCTGGCATAGTAATAGCCCTTTTCAAGAGCAAGTTCGAACACCTTGACGTAAATCAAGGCATTCAGGGCTACGGTAATAGCGCCATCTTCTTCTTTGAAGCCTTCTGGAGTTATCGTAGAAAGTGCGTTGATAAATTCGCGCACGTATTGAATGCAACCTTCTCCATCCATGTGATCTAGCTCCATGTAGTCATTAGCCAGCTTCATGGCGCGGATGCTTAGTTCCTCGGGTAAATAATCTTCAAACATCAGACAGGACTCCTATGGGTAGAATTGCACCGCTCGACAAGGCGGCCTACTTGGGATGAAAGAATTGAAAACAGGATGGTTTTCATTTGGATAAACCCTCCAGAGCGTGGTAGATAACGACAAACATGAGGCCCACAAGGGCTCCACCTCCGTACAGCAAAAGGTCGTGAGTCATTTGATCAATGCAATTGTACTAGCAACTATAAAGAACACGGACAATCTGGCCATGTCGTGGGCGTCAGTCTTCCTGTAGTAGGCAATCCTCAGCGATTCCGCAAGCAATTTAGATAAGGCGCCGACTTTCACGTCTTGGGTGATGATCATAGCCAAATACCCCAGAACGCCTATGTAGACACTAATGTTCTTTAGGCGCCAGGCGAGCGGCCTAGTCATTGATCCTCAATCAAAGGTACCGTACTGGATGAATGAGCCAACTTGCTTTGGAGTACATCCCTGGTACCGTGGAGCATGAAAATCATGATGAAAGTCGAAGACAGGATTGAACTCTAGCTCTTCGCTGTAGCCTGGGTAGCGTTTTGCCTGGTTCAGGACCAGAGAGCCGTCCAGGCCGCTGTAGGAGCGGTGTAAACAGCCCGCTGGGATATATAGAGCCCCGGAGTTCTCATCCAGCATTACGAACCAATGAGGTTGATCCCACGCTGCATAAAAAAGTTCAAATAGCCGATGACCCTTGATACAGCGATTGTAGTCGTCCTGGTGCTTGTGGACATACCACTGTTTCCTGCCACTTGAATTGGGCGGGCTGATGCTTGGACCAAAGTGTTCGACTAGGTCAAGACCATTAGACTGATCGATGTTGATGTCAGCGAAACGGACACCACTGGTTTCGCGGAAGATCCGTCCCTTGATGAGTTTAATCATGGCGCTTTGTAAGAGGTCTCGGGCATGGTTACCAAGCAAGGATTGTCGGTGTTTTGGGCTTTATTGAACCACTTCAAGGTTTGAGCATAACTGCCAGTCTTAATGGTTCCATCGCGGTACTGGCAGACAAAAACGGGTTGCTGCTTGCTCATATCAGAATTTAGTAATTTCTCCGTTCACTTTAATGGAAATAACGCGCTTGGCATCAAAAGAGCGCCACTGGCCCTTGCTGGCTTCAACAATCCGAAAGATGTCAGGATCGAGGCACTGGCGGCCTGTGCCCTTGATCTCACCAACCTGACGAGGGTTGAAGGTGAGCTGGCGTTCTTCACCATTTTTCTTGATAAAGTTGACAGAAACGAAATGGCTGCCGGCCCTGTCGATGGTAGCTTGGATGAGATCAGCGATGGTTGCGGTCATAGGTTCTAGTCCTCTTGAACAGTTTCAGTATGGCGCCTTCCCTGCAGTTCTGCAAGTTTTAGGCTGTGCTTCGCAATCTTTCGTAACGCCCTGAGGACTTCTTCTTTGGTTGAAGCCTGCTCGGCTTTGCAGGTCCATTTGACGATCTTGAGATTTTGCTCGTTTAGAAGCCTTGCGTATTCTCTGTTCATTGGTTGGTTGCGTAGCAGGGTTGAAGGATACCACCTCGGGGATCGTCGTCGTCATCATCCTGAGGCTCCAGGATAGCCGATGCAACGCCAAGTACAAAGAAGGTGGTGAAGAACTTAGCTCCGAAGAACAGGAAGTCGTAGAGAGGGTCAGAGGTCATGGTGATTTGCGTTATTCAACTCCCCCTTTACTTGGATCAGTTTCATTTTTATGTTCCTCCTTTAGTTAAAATTTCATAGTTTTGCACTATACCATTGACAAAATGAACGCGGCAATCTGGCCGATCCTTCCATTTGCCTTCCCATTTGCCTTCCCATTTTTCTGGATATATTACCACATATTTGGTAATATTCCATGGTCGAACCTTGCCATGGGTTCCATTTGGAATCCACTTAAAGTTAAAGATCGCTAACTTGTCTTCATATCCCTCATTACCTTCTTTGAGCTCTACAAAGTCAGCAGTATGGGAGTAGTCAATTAAATACAATTGACCATCAGGAGAAATCCAGTACTGAGACATTGTGCCACCATAATCATCTTCAATGTCTTTTGTTTGACATTGACCCTTGAAATCCTCATCAAAGTAATAAGAACTTCTCACATAATCAAACATACCCATCATTCAACTCCTTCTTCATTTGGTTCATAACTTCATCTATTTGTAACGACGATACCTTGCTAGATTACGTGGTTCAAAATCCAACACATCAAAGCGAAGTTCGAGTCGTCTCCACCTAAAACAGAATCCAATGTCACGAGGACCAATACCAATGATTACATATGGATACCATTCAAGAGGAGCAAAATCATCCCATTGAATACACATATCAATGAGAGCAAACTTAGTAGAGATTGGGAGCAGTTGGAAATACCACTCATGCCCGAAGTCTTCGTAACAGACGTAATCAAAGAGTTTCATCTGAATAATTTACATAGAGATTGTCGCCACCGATGTTGAGGTGATAGATTTTGCCATTGTTGAGATAGATTCCCAACCACACAGCACGTCCCTGTTCCATCACCTCATAGTGCAGCATAGAAACGTCCTCAAGGACGATCTCATCAGGATTTTTAATGAATTTACTCACCTTGCACCACCTCATCCCATGCTTTCTTAAAGTTACGGTCCCAGTTGTCAGTATACACTGGCATAAAAGCATTCAGTGCATGGGCAATGTCATGTGCAGCATCCATACGATTGTTGTCCATTGCTTCAGTTAGTTCTTTTAACATGAAACTAATTGTAGTAATGTTGGAGAATGACTCTTCCAACTTGTTCATTACATCCCAGTGCTTACTCATCATGCTACTCCTTTAGCGCTGTCAACTAATTTGTGTTTTGAATTGAACTTCTGCTTCGTAGGTCATGGTTCCTGATTGACTATAAGAGTTTTATACAATAAAAAAGCACCCCCGTAAAGGAGTGCTGTGACAGTTGTAGAAGTGGTCAGTCATCGATGTCCTAACCTCAATTTGCGTTCTGGTGATGGAATGTGTATTTGATATGGATCAGCATAAGGAAAGATATATTCTCGATACCAACCGATACTCAAACTTTCCCAAAACTCACCATAACCCCATTCATCACCATCATTATAACAGTCAAGAGCATAGCAGATGTTGTGGAATCCATCAAGAAAGTCTTCCCATTTAGTTGGTTTTTCAAACATCATGCTACTCCATTAGCACTATCGATTTGAAGTCGGTCATACGCATCAAGCATTTCATTCAGTTGATCGTCACTATAAACAGCAAATCGTTGGTAACGACCCAAGTCTTTTGGTTCACTCACAACATTCTCTTTGTGGTGTTCAAATGGTGCATCAAGTTTCTTCCATTCTTGATATTTGCCATGGAGGTCTTCATCCATAGTAAGTTCATACTCTTTACAGACCTTGCGTTGGTCTTCTTCATTTACCATATCATTGAATACCAATGACATGGCACCACTACGAATAGAACTGGGGGACATACCCACACAGAGCATGAACTTTTCAAATAGTTTGAAATACTGCTTGGCACTGAGGTCAGCAGCAGGTGCAGTGATCAGGTAATGCTCTTCAGGGATGAAGTTATCAGCATCGTATCCAGTGCTGCAGTTGTAGTTGTATGTGTAAGTAGCATCGAACTTGAATTGGACAGTTGCTTCGTAGGTCATGATGTTTGATTGACTACAAGAGTATCATAAAATAAAAAGCACCCTTCTGTGGAGTGCTGTGATGAATAGCGCACGCAATTCTAGGGACGGCGATCCTGGAGAGCCGGGTCTTTTTCTTGGGGTGATTGACTCATGATGACACCTCCGGGTGCGCTGGTTCAAGATTGTAGCATTTACGGATAAACCTAACACATTGTATCGCATGCATCAGCTCGTCTTCAAGGGCCTGGACGTGGCGCTCGGGAGCACCGTTGGCTTGCATCTCGTTCAGGACGCGGCCGATGTTAGTGGTCCATGGTTCGGCTTGAGTCACTCTGCCACCTCGCTGGAGATGAGGTCGCCAGGTAGTATCTGGAGCAGGCTGACGATGTATGCGTCACCTTCGCTGTCATAGCGGCCAGCGTCGACGTCAATGGCGGCCAAGATCCCGTCACGGAAGCCACCGCGAGGATAGATAGCAAAACCTTCGTCACAGGCCCAGAGGTGCTCGACCTCGTAGAGGCCATTGGTGACACGGTTGTTGGAGTGAAGCTCGAGGTTGAGGGTGATGGTAGCCATGATGGGTTGGGGGGGTGGTTGATGGGTTAATTGTATCAGAGAAAGGGCCGAAGCCCTCACTTAATTTTGGCGAGGATCTTGCGGCCAACGGGCTCGCCGTAGATGGGCATCTGCTCAACGCACTCCTGGAGGAAGTCGACGTTGTTCAGTGTGCGGAGCCATGCGGTGAGCTCTTCCACCTGGTCTTCTTGGTCGAACTCGATGAGCTGCTCTTCGTACTCTTCGATCAGGAACTCGCGTTGGGCGGTGGTGAGGAAAGTGGTCATCGGAATTGCCTCTTTTGGTTGATGGTTCAAGTATAGCTCAGAGTACGTCGCCTGCATAGCTGCTTAACAGTTCTTGAAGCTCCTCCAGCTCGATCTCGTCGCCGTCTTCAACGATCTCCAGGCTGAGGGCCATCTCAAAAAGCTCCGCGTGGGTGAAGCCGAGTTCGGTGGTTTTCATAGTTGCTTCCTTTTGTTGTCGGTACCCGTAGTGTGACATGAAAAAAGCCTTTCGCGAGGCTTGTTCACGTTAGTTCACAACAAAGTGGGGTTGAGCGATTATTGCAGCGCATATCAGGACAAAGAGAGCGTAGGCAAGAATGGATCGGTGGGGAGGGGTCATGAAGAAGTGGGCGGATATACCCATGATAACTTTGGACTCATGATCCCAGCTCAATGTCAGTAACCCCGGACTGAAGAAATACAGCGTCAATGAAGCACCGCCCGCGCTCGTTCCATTACCTCTTTGAACTCGTCCGCACTCATAGCGCCAGCCTCAAATAGCGTGACAGCAAGGTCTATGCTATTGCGGGCTTCTTCTATCTTCAAGAGCTTGCTGCAGTCTCCTTTCTGAGAGGCTCCGAAAGGGATCGTAACAGAAACGCCGCCAAGCAGGTCCTGAGAGTTGTAATTGATACCGCTAAAGCGGTCTTGACCTCTTACTCCTGCTGTTGCGGATATGGCGGCACGGTCAGGTGAAGATGACGAACAATTGCTTCCAGTCTGCGTCTGGACAGAGAGTCTCCCCCCGTCAAACCGCCTCGCTGGCGCGATGATTCCGTTGGCTGTTGCGGGACTTGCACACAGGATTGCCAGCGCAGCACTTGCTGTTGACCAGAAGGTCCTCTTGAGACCAGTTGAGATGTTGAAGAGCATAATGCTTTGATTGAGGGGTCTATTTGAACAAGAACTCGACGTGGATTGCCTTTGGTGGCGACGAAAGAGGAGGGGAAGGCCTTGACCTCCACCTCCTGATTGTCATGGGTCAGACCTACGATCTCAACCCTTGCAGGGCGATTGCCATCATGGGCAACTGTCAATCTCACGTTCGAACCGTTGCTGTACATAAGCGTTGTCGCCAATGCAAGCAGCGTGCCAGATGCGAGAGTAACCATCAATTGTCTCCAGACACGCAACGAAGGGTGGTCTGGATGCGATAGCCACCAGCTTGGAACACGCCACCGTCGTCGGTGATGTTTGCCACAATAGTTACACCGTCGTCAGAATAGACACCATTTACAATCTGTCCTGCATCTTCGCCAAGACGAGCGTCCAAATCAAGTCCCTCGGATGAGGTCACGGCAAATCCAGAGTCGCTGCCAGCAAGGTTTTCGCCCGTAGAAGTTACGGTGTCAAGACTCCAGACAGTTGGACCGTTTTGGCTGATTGAGAGGGTGTTATCGGTACCAGAGGCTTGACCAGGACTGATAAATGCGGTTTCAATCAAGACGTCGGAGCCGTCGATATTGCAGAAATGACCGGACTCGTAAGTGGCCACGATGTTCGCATCACGGTTCTGCTCGTAATCATCACCGTCTTCGTCGTTGTCACAGAAAGGGTTACCGACGTGGCGGTCATTACCGCACACAGAGGGTTTAAAACCGCCGAAGTTGGGACCTGCTAGCGCGGGAGACAAGCTAACCAGACCAAAGGTGGCAGCAATCGCGAGAGACTTGAGCATTTGTGCATGTCATGCAAGGACTCCCAAAGTGTAACCAAAAAAAGGGGGCTTAGCCCCCTTTGCTTTACAAACTGTAATGAAGACCTCTGTAGACCAAGTCGTTAGGCCTGCTAGGCCTTGGCGCTGCGTGGTGAGCATCGACATACTCGACGCCACGATATGCCTTCGCCATCAACCTTTGAGCCTGAGAAAGGCGGGAGCGCTTGACTTGACGCTCTTTGATCATTTGAAGGGTGTTCATAACGGAACTCCACAGTGTCCACGTCCCCGTTGCCTGGCGCGGATCGAACTGCATACCACTGAAGTGGTATCAACGGTTACCTTAAGTTTACCGTGAGGTCACTTGTGCTCATTACTATTGAGCCCACATTCCTCATTAAGCCTGGAAACCGCTTCGTCGATCTCCCTGATGGCGGCCTTATAGGTCTTGACGTAGTCCTGATAGCGACTCCTGCGCTCCAACAGGTCACGGCGCTTGCGCTCGTTGTAGCTTTTCTCGCTGATGACGACAACCCGAGGAGTCATGAGGTCAAAAAGATCAAGCATAATTCATTACTTAACTATTTTTAAGTTACCACAAAAAATCCCCAAACCCCTTGCGGGGACTGGGGTGTTGACCGAATCTTTGGGTACGGTTTACTGTACGTGGACCACTCCAGTCATGCCAGCTCCTTTATGAGGACCACACCAGAAATTAAAATCACCCGCCTCGGGGAACACTACGTCGAACTCCTCCCCTGGCATCATGGCCAAGGGTTCATGGCTAAGGTCTGCACGATCCTCAACGATGACATTGTGGGGTGGCAGCATGTTGTTGACGAAGTGGACAGAGTCACCAGCATTAACGGTGATCTCAGAGGGTTCAAAGACGAGGTTGCCGTCGAAGCCCATCTGAACGTCAAGAGCGAAGGAGGGAAGAGCTAATAGGGCGTAAATGCAGCCAATGATGGAAAAGACAAGGAAATTGCGAAGGTGGTTCATTCTTTAGAAGTTAAAGAGTGGATGTAGAAGTATGCCTACCTCTAAGAGGTTTTACCAAACAGCAATTCAGTTGAGCAGGAAAGGATCAAAGAGCTAGAGTTCTCGGAGTCAAGAGACTTGTAGCTGTCGCCTTTTCCAAGACAGCAGGCACCGTCGTCACGAAAGAACACACGCACGCCTTCAGGAATAGAGCCAGTGGAACCCAGCGCGTCCAAAAGGCCATTGAGACGCTCTCTGGTAGTTCTAGAAGGGCGGCCCTTCTTATCGTAGAAGCCGCCTGCGCTGATCATGACACCAGTGACGGCGCGATCGTTACCCGGACCAAAGAAGACTCGCAGGATTTCTTTGTCAAAGAGGTTGACAATTAGCTCGTGGCTTGGCGTATTGCTGTGGTTACGCTTCTTAAGCTCAACAGCTGTATTGCCAGCAACTGCGTCAACAAATGTTTCTGGTCCATGAATTAAAGCTTGACGCATCTTGTCTACCGCAAATTGCGTAAGCTTGCGATTGGAACGTGTCATTAGTTCAAGCCTCCTGGTCGTACTGTTTGAGAATTTCTACGAGGTATGAATTTTGAACATCAGCATAAGCGTACTCATCCAGATAATCTTCAGACAACAATTCTACATTAGCCTGATTGAGCAGAATTTCAAGTATCTGCCGCTTAATCCATTCTTGACTATGTCTATTGGGACGAAAACGGTTTACGTGCTCAGCTATTATCTGGCAAGCTTCTTTAATCTCCTTCGATGTCAAGCTTTGATCGCTCATGGTGTTCCTCTCTGATCTTGGTTAGCAATTGTTCATAGCCAGGAGGTTTAAGGTCCGGCCTTCGCTCAAAGATAGCGGCCCAGTTGATTCCCCGCCTCGGTTTTGTCATAAGTTTTTACGAATAGGTGAGCACCACCAGCCCTTCTCCTCGGAATTGAGTCGCTGATGGTAAAGAGTAATCACTTGTTCCCACTGAACGCCTTGTGCGTCCACAGCCTTGACTGCATAACTAGGGAATCTGCTGGTAGAGATATCAGCGACGAAGCGACGACCGATGCGGCGCCAAGACGGCTGCTTACCCTTCCAGCTCAAGGAACAGGAAGGCCATGGAAGTTCCTCCCTATCAAATAGGCGACAGACAGGTCCTTGGACTTCATAAGCAAAACTGCCGCCTGGAGACCTGAAACGCTTTCCGTATGTGTAGATCATCAGTTGGTGGTCGTATAGTCGGAAGCATTCACCACGTGAATACCGTCAACCAAGATATATGCGTCCACCAGGGCATCGTCAAACTCTTCGACGGAGATCATTACTTCATCGATACTTTCGAAAGCCATCTCCATGATTGGACGACTATCAAAGGTAAAGTCTTTTGCACGCTCTTCTTTGAAGATAAAGCGAGCAATCGTGGGGAGGCCGAGATCTGGTCGCATGTGGTACTCCGGTTGGGACCCTCAAAGTATACAGCATAAAAAAGGAGGTGCCAAGCAACCTCCTATAGACTCCATGTCAGATCGTTGACGCTTACTTGGCCTGCTCGGCGGCCTTCTTGACATTAGCCTGCTCCTGTTCCTGTTGAGACTGGCCTTCAGCTCTTTCCTGCTGGCTCGATGCACTATCTTGGAGCTCTCGTGCTCGCTCGATGTCCTGGTCGAGTCTCATTCGAGCCTCCAGTTCACCCAGGTCGTGCTCCTCCTCTTTGTCTTCCTCGATTCTATTCATCTCCTCTTGAACCATTAGGTCGGGGTCAAGGACACCACCACGCTGGAGCTCATCGAGCACGGTCTTCTTGGAGAGAAGGTCATTGTTAAACAAGTTAACAAGCTGTGCCATCTCAGAAGCCCCTAGCGGCTTATTGATCAGAGAGTCGTTAATGGCAATACCTGACTCGATTGTGATGTCAGACTGTTCACCCGCGTACCATGCCCACAGACGCATGAGCATCCCAAACATGCTGGCCTTGTTTCGGATTAGAGCAGAAACACTGGAAGCAACCTGAGAGGCCCGAAGAGATGCCTCGGTCGCAGTCTTGACGTTTGCTCCATAAAGAAAGTTCAAAGAGCTGCGGTCCATGAGCTCTTCAACGTGCTTGATTTCATCCTGATGACGCTCAAGACTCTTCCCAGAAGGCTCTGCAAAAGAGAAGTCACCACCTTCTGCAGGAAGGTCTACGGCTGTATTGGGACCAAGTACCAGCGGTGCGGGCTGACCATTGGGCCCAATAGGTGCACCCTTGCGCACTGGGACAGGCATGGCGCACTTATGGAGCAATTCGCTAAGATCGGATCGCATCTGAAAATGCTGAATGCTCAGGTCTGCTAGACCGTCCATGGGCAGGTCGCCCTGGGCAAAACGGCTGGTAGTTGCCCCGTACCAAACAATGGGCACGATGGGTAGAGATGTGTTGACTTCGCCAAACTTTACATTGGTCCAGCGACTTACGTCTGACTTGACCACCCTGTACATCTCCACCATTCCGGGAGTTAGCACGTAATAGACCGGCTCAACCCTGTTGCCATAGCGCCCTTCAGTATCGGGCATGCTGCGAAGCTGGCGAACAGTTACCCGAGAAACACTCTCGATGCCGCGATCATAGCTGACCTCCCAGTTAATAACATCAGCCCTCTTGATTGAGATGAAGTACGGATGACGCCCGTCACGCTGCTGATCGAAAAAGTTGTCGCTGCCTGAATCAGGCATCATGTCAACCATGACGTATGCTCCGCCATCGCGAAGAGCCATCTCATCGACTTGAGTCAAGAACGATTGAATACTAGATCCCTGAAGATCTACATTGTTCTTGCTTAACTCAAGGCTCGAGGGCGCGTCGATCAACTGGAAGCGCCCAAGCAGGCCAGCATAAGAGCGAATACTGTCTCGATAGATCGGAGTGTATGTAGAGCGAGCCAGGCGGGCGTTGTAGGCCTCCATGGGCTCGGCCGGTTCACGGTGAAGATATTTACTTTTGGCCGCACCCAATCCCTCGGAATTGAGGAGGGTCCAGCAGTCGTAGGCTTGCTCCAGTTGAGGCAGGAGCCTAACCAGCTCCGGGCGGTGATACGAGACCAGATTTGGGTCGTTCACTGGATGATTGATTCCGTGCATGGCAATCGCTGCGATGGTGGGCGTCGCGCCCTGAATAATTGTGAGCTGGCTGCATCTCGCACACCGTCATCTAATAGGTTGCCAGGCAAGAGAGAAAGGGGGTCCTTACCCCCTGAGCTTCTCATCCTTTCGATTCCTGGGGTCCTCTATCGCCGTGATAGCGTCCAGTCAGGTTGTATGGCCTATGAGGGATCTGGTCCAGTTTAGAGAATCGAAGTTGTCCTATCCTCATGCCTGCCCGTAAAGGTAGCTCTTTGAAACGGCGCAGGTTGGAAAGCTCTAGTGTGACTTCACCGTGAAACCCCGGATCGATATATCCGCTGAGAGCGTGCTCATAGCCTTCTCGTCCACGGGACGATTTAAGCTGAAAGACGCATTCGAGATTGACAGGTATCCGTACAAACTCGGCCGTGACTGCGAGAACAAAGCCTCCGGGTGGCATATAGAAGGTTTTGTCTTCAATGTTAAAGCAGACAAAATCGCCGTTGTCGGCCTCGACTTTGATCTCTGGACCTAGAGTGACATCTATGCTTGCCGGGTTGATCATTTCTGGATCAAAGGGCTCCACAAGACCTTGCTTTCTGCAAAGCTCACGAATTTGATAGTCAATGATTGTGCTCACTTTAGAAAATCAGGCGATTTGGCTGGGGTATAACGGCCGTGATAGGCCTTGTTTAGTCTAAGGTATCTGTTGAACAAAGCTTGAGTTTGTTCATGAAACTTAGCCCGGTACTGACTACCATCTCTGTAGGCCTCCCGGAAGCTCGTAAGAGCCTCCAGGACTTCTTCCTTACTTGGTCTCATTTGCCCTCTCTCTCGTCGGCTTCAGCCTTGGCCATACAGGCGGCGTTAGTGCAACCCGCTACTGACTCGATTGACCACTCAGAGGAGTCGTACTTGTTGAGTGTGACCAGGAAATCTTCTTGAGTACCTGAGATCTCCTGGATTGTCCTGAGGTCGTCGTATCTTTCCTTGGAGATCGGCTCGAAGGGAAGACGTGGGAAAGTACCGCCACTAACATCAAAGCGAGCAAGAAGCGCAGCAGAGATGTAGCCTTCGTCGTTTTCGATTGACTCATGAATCAGTTTAGAGAGAACAGGAACCTCGTCCTCACGCAGCTCGATAGTTGCGGAAGTATTGTGGTCGGTGTAGTAGTTTTGAACTTGCATATAAAGGCCGTACTGTGCCTCTACAGGTAGCTTTGCCAGATCGAAGGTGTCGCAACCAGGCAGATTGGCCCAGCTCACCTCCGTTGGAATCTCTACCAATACTTCCTGAACCCTAGGATCAGATATGTCGTCCAGCAGATTGCCATCGTTATCACGAGCGGATTGCGCTGGGATAACAGAATAACCGTGCTCAATAAGAGCAGGAACAAGCGGGTCGTTAACGCCAAGGGTAATGCGACGAATGAAACGTTGAGCTTTGGGGGGATGCCATCCAGAGGAGGCACCAGTCAACAAGGACTTAGTACCGGCGGGCTGAACGGTTGTAATACGGTTGGGCAAGCGAATACCTTTCTCGGTACAGTAATCTTCTACACCGCGATGAGCTGCTGCACGCCAGCGACTGAGGTATTGCTTCTCCATGCCTTCGTACATGTCCTTAGCACGCCGGCCATTACGGCCTTCCATCATCCATTTCAGCCAATCGTAGCCACCAGCATGGACCAGGAAATCAAAAAGACCAGTGAAAGAGACACCAACGATCGGATCAATCTCGCGTGAGTACTGGTACCTTTCGTGGACGAACTCGTGCTGAAGTAGCGCTGCGACCTGTAAGCCCGCTGCATAGAAGGCGGCATCCTGTGCTTCATAGTCCGATGGATCAATAGTATTGAGGTGAACTTCGGCAAGGTTGCAGTGGAAGTCGCGACCAATAATCTCACCACAGGGGTTGAGGCCATAACGGTCCATGCGGTGCTGGAGTTCGCGCTCATCAAGCTTTTCATTATGCTTGAGCTCATAGGCCATTCCCAGATACCGCTTAGCAGCGTCGCGACCTTTGGTCGTATAGAGGTCCAGGAATGCCTTCTTGGTGGCATGCTCAGGCAGCAGGTCGGCATTCGCCCGCGCAACGGCTTCAGGAACGTACTGGATAGCTCCTTCACCAGAGTTAAACTGCAGCGCCACAGCGGTCTCTACGGCGTCAAAAGAAGGCTTGGTATGGTAGCAGCGGGTGTGATTCGCCATCCGCAGAGCCTCTTTCTTTGGGTCTACTCGCCAATTGCCTTCTTCGTCCTGAGAATAGAGTCCAAGCTTCGCTGTTGCGGCGACTTCGTCGTGCTCGGAGAACTGGCGCATGCCAGCAGAGCGGCGAATGTTCCCAGCAACAATAGCGGTAGCAGCTTCGTCGATCAAAAGGCACGCTTCAACAGATGTAAGCTGACGGCCCACGGCATCATTCAAAATGGAAGCCACTTTTCTGAAAGCATCATCAAGCTTCACAGGATTAGCGGTGCCGCCAAAGCCCTTCAGGCGCTCTCCAGAGGGGCGAATGTTACTCAAGTCCAAATGCACGCGGATGTGCCCTTCATTATGAGGAAGGCCATTGTGCGCCAGGTTCAGAAGGAACTGGTATGCGTCGCGCCAACCGGCACGGGAATCACCCACACGCACTTCTACGACACCTGAAGGTAGGATGATCTCGTAGCTGGTGTATTCCTGGCGAAGTTGCTTGGCCTTAGTTCCAATGGCGCTAATGCCGATAATATCGATAACGTTTTTTACAATGGGCAGATTCGCAATGACGTCCTGCTCTAGAACAGCACCAGTCCCGGATCCCTGCATGGCCAGGTCGACAAGCAGGCCGAAAGCATTCAGGTCGCCGATGTGAGTCGACGTACAATTGTAGTAACCACTGAAGTTCTCGGGGCGCTTAGACCAGTCGGTCCCGGCAACCCAGAAAGCTCGACCAGAAGGGAATGCTCTTTGCTTCAGAGCTTGCTCGCGGACAAGGGCATACTGCTCTCCGGTATACCCACCAATGGAGGCAAGGTCATTGATAGTACGGAGCATGGCCTCCTCAAAATTCTCCCTGGTTCCGTCGGCTTTGCGGCGCGAATAAGTCCGATAGAAAACGGTCTCAGCTGAAGGAGCTTGTGGGCGAAATTCTTTCATAGGGCTTGAGCGCGTGGAGGTAGAATACCTAACGATAGTAGCAATAAAAAAGGGCCTTGAGGCCCGATGTAACAAGAATGTAGCGGATTTACCCTGCGAGATTGACTGCGTAAATCAAACAGCCTGGATAGTCTCTTCTGATCCTTTCGACCGCATTCTCTAACGTTTCTGCCATCACTGCCATGTGACTAGAGGCTTCACCACTCATTCGACGAAAACGGAAGATATATGTATTCATTACTAAAAACCCGTAGAGATGGTGGCGCCAGAGACGCGAGTAAATGAGTGAAACTCAGGAGTTTGATCAAACTTACGACAAGCCTCGTAAGGGCTGGCTGCAGCGATCTCAAAGCGTTTCATCCAGTTGCCTGAACCGTATCGAGCGATAATAACATAAACTTGCTGGGGCTGACGGCGAAAAAAGCCGAGCATCAGTTCATCTCCAGGTGGGTGTACTGCTCATAGGGAGCAAAGGTTGTATCATCAACCTCTGTGTAGAGCTTAGCATCAATTGGTAGGGTGTCGCAAGGTTTCTTGCATTTGCAGTCGTCACATTTGCCGCAAGGCTTTTTGTCTGTCATGGTGTTGTAGCGATGGTTTAGGCGAGTGAGGTAAAAGGAAGGAATCATCGTTTGCCTTGCCCTAAATAACGCTTCTGAGAGCGCTTTTTGAAGCTCCCGCTTTTGCGGTGGCCGTTGCCGATAGAGGTCTTCTTTTTGAGATCTCCGAGGCGGTGGCCAGTGCGGGCGTAAGAGGCGCCGTTACGAAAAGCAGCTGCGAATACCATAGATGTCTTGAGAGGGTGTACTTTTTTCAGTTTATCAGTCGCTGGACTCTCTGTCCCAGATATTTACAAAAGTAAATGGACCAGGGTGAGGGAAGCCAGATTCCTTTGACATCTTGATGATGGATCGGTACATACGCCAAGCCATCCACTTCAATCGATAGTTAAGAAAATGTATCTGAATCTTTAAGCTACAGGCAGTCAAGACCGCAATGGACTCTTCCGGCCAGAGGATAAAAGCAGCCACAACCAAGGTAGCCAAAAGATAGGTTCCGTTTAGCATTTAAGTTAGTTCCAGTTAGGATCAGGGAAAACACGAATTAGCGTAGCGCCTAATGGTATGAGTTCAGCAGCACCAAGAACAGCGCGACGAACGTCTTGGGCTTTAAGTTCAAACTTGCCTTTGCTGCCGTTGGCCTCTCGATAGATTGCCGTATAGTCTTTGATCATAAGATCTCCTAGTGACTCACTGATTATGGCAGCTTCGCGTTGTCATCCCAGGCATCCTTAATAGTGCGCAACATTTTGGTCGCTTTGACCCGGCTGATCTTCGCGAGGTTACCGCCATTGCTATAGTAACTGCGACCGTTTCGGTACTCAACAGACGCCCACTCCCTCGCCAGGTCATCGAGAGCCCCGTTTAAATCATCGTGAAGACTCTGCAGGTACTTCAGGATGTACGGACGCTTGTAAGCGATCAGAGCTGCCATCAAGCAATCCTGTGTCGCTTTGTCGAACCTGTCGCCCAGGCTGACCTGAGATGCGTTCACAGCAAAAATAAGCGTAGAAGGTATGAACTGGTAACGTCCGACGGCGTGTATCTCGCCCCTTTGTTTGGCTATAACCTCTGACACGAGATATCTAGCAAGGGGCCGGCCTGTTAGCCTCGTCATGCCGCCAGGAGTGTCTCCAGCGTGTCCACGATTGATGGAATCATAGTCGCCCTCGGCGCTGGCCAGCAAGTCCGCTAGCGGCATAAGCTGTTCAACAAAAGAAGGGCTAGGCTCAGGCTCCTCCTTCTGGGCGACTGGCTTGGAAGGGAAACTTAACGCTTCGTTCTCAATAAAAAAACCCGCACCGTTCAACAAGAAAGCTAACAAGGTGCAGGGAATAAAATGTGTGATCTTCAAACTAAAGAGTGCGTACGTACCTGGCAAGCTCAGTGAAGCCACCAATTTCCTTGCCATCGATGCGAACATAGGGGCTTGTTGGCCAGTTGTCAACAGGTCCATCTAGGCATTCGTACTCAATCTTCTTAAACTCGAGGAGTTTCTTGGCCTTTGAACAATAGGGACAGTTGGGAATCGTCCAGATTTTAGCTTTCATTGATGAACTCCAGATAGCATTGATGAGCTTGTTTGGGGTCGTCGAAGACGCCCAGGTGAATCAGTTTACCATCTATTCCAACCTGAGCCCTGTAGTAGTGACTCGATCGAAACACTCCTGGCGGTAACTGGCTAGGCTTCTTTCGCTATTTACCCTTGGTAATGTTGTCTCTCGGGCTCAGCAGTTGCAAGTTGCTCAAACTTTAGATCACCACCTTAATGATCGTCTGAGGGTCTCGCATAGCCTCGTGAGCCTTGTCGGCGGAGCGAGCGTTATAACTAGCAAGCTTGTCGACGATGTCATACCCATCCACCCCTTCGACGTTTTGAAGGTCAGCTTTGAAACCGTCCAACCCTCGGGGGGTGACAATTGCAATGTTTTGACTAGCTTTTGAAACGAACCCGAGGGCTTCTTCGGAATAAGCATTGGAACCTACCAGCGAGGAGTTACGAGAAATGTAATCGGAGATCATACAGCTGTGGATGTGGCCGCACAGAATGTGAGTAATGTTCACACCCTTGGCCGCATACTTGCCGATCATCGCCTGGACCTTTTTCTGGTCGGTGGCCGAAATCTGATGGCCGTGAATGCCCAGGAACGTCTCGTTGTGGATCTTGAAGACCACGTCGTTGGCCTGGAAGTCGTGGAATCGCAGGCCCTTGTCCTCGACGGCCTCAAAGATAGCCTGGAGCATGGCGTAGATAGTGTAGTCGTAGCTGTCGGTAGCTACCACGTCCACCCAGCCCAGGTTCTCCTTGGCTCGGGACTCATTGCCAGCCACGCCAAAGCAATCGACAAAGAAGTCTGCTCTCAGGTCCATCAGGAACTGCTTGCATAAATGAGTCGCCAGCAAGGTGGCGCGTGCACGATTGGTACTCATAGCCAACAGTTCGTCCAAACGACGATCGCTGTTCATGAGATCGCCACCGAAAAACACGACCACTTTGTCGGCACTGTAGGCCTTGCCTAATAGCTTAACTTTTTGAGCCAACAATTCCAAGCGTTTGGCGGCTACCTTAAAGTCGAATCGATTAGTGGGCAGGTTAACTAGTTCGTTGAAGTGATTGTCCGACAGATGAACCACAAGAGTTGCAGAGTCGGCGAGAAGAGGGCCAGTCCGACGATTGCAACCTTTGAGAGAGTCTCCAATACTCTTGAGCTCTGAGACGAGGGCTTCGTTGTAAGCTGCGACCGCGTTTTCGACACGAGCATGTTCTCGAAATGATTTGCGCTCAATACGCTGAATGTCTTGCAGCTTTTGATTGCCTTTTGCAAGGCGAACCGTTTCGGTTAAAAGCTCAAGGTCGGGCTCAATCGCCTTGACCTCGGCTTTGATATAGTCCCGAAGAGTGTTGGGTTTGGCTAGGTGGGGGTGAGAAGTATACAAGGCGTTGGCGGCCCCGAGATACGATCCGTGCTGCTCGTAGAGAGCAAGCACTTCATCCCTGAGATAACTAATTGGAGTGAGATTCGTCAAAAGTCTCAGAAGGCACTTCAGCACCCATTATATCGTAAATATGGCTCAGAACACCCGGAGTATCATCAATGGTTACATTTGGACGAACCAGGGTCCGAAGCTGCTGCAGAAAGTGCGGTTCAGCAACGGCTACAACGGCCATGACGCTGTGAGGAGTAAGATCGACCATACAGTAGGACTCAAGCTCGTGCAGGCGCTCTGCAAGCCATCTCAGGGCGGGACTGGTTACTCCTGATAATAGAGGACGCAGTTCATCGCGCCTTCCAGGGACATGGACGTAAATCCTCATCATTCGCCGCTCTACTGCTGTGCGGATCTGCTGTGGTGAACGTGGCTCCCATTCCCGATCAATCAGCTCATCGTGGCGATCACCCCAGCTCTCTGCGATCGACTTTGCTTCTTTGTCGCTACTGGACAAGACGCGAGCGGCCCGGTCAATGTAATGGGCACGCAAGGCTTTTGATTTAAGACCACCGATCAAGGAACGGAGCTTCTCTTCTACCGCAGTGATCATCGCTGTGTCTTCTTTATCAAGATCGGCAGCCCATGTGTCGATGGTCCAGTCCAGCCAGTTAGGTGCCTCGGCTATGTAGTGATATAAATCCTGTCCATCGCGAATGATCTCATCAGGATCTTTCCCTTCGGGCAAGGTTACCACATTAACAGAGATGCTCCCCTTCATTGCCATGGGCCCAGCAACAGAGATGAATTGCTCAGCCGCCTTCACTCCACCGGTATCGCCATCGAAGCAAAGTATAAAATTCTTGACGCTACGACTTAGGCGCTGTAATACGAGTGGATCGGGGGCGCCGGTTCCCTGAGCCGCAACCACGTTACGAATACCAGTCTGCCACATGCTGATAACATCAAGGTGGCCCTCAACGAAAATCAACGAGCCGGCCTCACGGGCTGCCTTAAGAGCGCGAGGTTCGTTGAACACCAGAAGCTTCTTCTGGAAAAGGTCATCCTCGGCGCTGTTCTTGTACTTTGCAGGCTGCTCTTCCTTGCCCCTGGTAGCCCGGCCAGTCCAGCCAACTAACTGATTTCTATGGTTGTAAATAGGAATGGTAATCCGTGAAGAGAAGAAGCCTCCAGAGGCGAATCCTAATCCAAACTCGTTGGCCGCCTCCGCTGTCAGGCCACGGTCCTTGAGGATCTGGCGGATGCGACTTGCCTTGGGGTCCCGCAGATTTGCCTGGTAACGATACTGCTCGGACTCGTTCTTGGACAGCGCATGTGCAAGAGCGGCCCTGCGTCGCGCAGCAACCTCTGGATCTTCATTGTCTGTCTCGATTACGATGCCGGCGATATCTGCTGCGAACTCGACAGCTTCGCGCCAACTGTAGCCCTTCGATTCCTGGATGAAGTCAATAGCATCGGCACTCTTGCGGCAGACGTGACAAAAACAAAAACCCTTCTGATCTGAAATAGTCAGAGATGGGTTGGCGTCTTCGTGCCATAGGCACTTGGTGAGGAATTCGTGGCCGACTCGCTTCAATGGGGCGCCGCAGGCCTCGATGACCGCAGAGAGGGAAGCTGACTTGATGGCCTGTAGCGTGCGTTGATTGATTGCCATGCCGTCAGTATATCGTAGACAGACTAGAACAGCGAGCCCTGTAACCGTCCTTCACCTACTTCCTCCCACCCCTCCGCCAAGTTTATTTCATCTTCCGCCCAATTGGTGGCGTGACAGCCGGCGGCATTCAAAAGCTTGTCCACAGCAAAGCGAGGGATCCTCTTGCCGGTTCCCGAAAGGTAGACCTCTATCTGCTGCAAGACCTCTGTGTGATCATCGAGGTTGTTCATGGCATCGTTTGCCATTCTTATATACATCTCACCGAAGTTGATCTCATTAGGCTCGAGAGGCTCCGTGGGCTGAGCCTGGTCCTTGAGCTCCAACGGTGGACCAGAACAGACTTTCCGAACCTCCAGCCACTCTTCCTTTGTAATGCCAAGATTAGCAGCTACCTCCAGGTCAGTAGATCCACTGTAAAGCAGTCTGCGACCTTTAACCCAGCGCTCGCGCATCTTGTGACTAAGACGAACCGCATAGGTTTTGTCCCTGACCCAGTGCAAAAGCTCTCCGCGAATAGTCGGAACTGCAAGAGAGCTAAACTTCATCGACTTGCCAGTAGTCGGGTGCGGCCTGTCAGGATCATACCTATAGGCAGCTTTACACAATCCTTCAAAAGCAACCGACTCAAGAGTTTGGTAGTCGATACCAGTGCTGCGTTGTAGACGCCATGCCTCTCGCCGTGCAAGATTCAAATTACTTGATGCGAGCTCTTGCTGTTCGCTGTTTAATTTGAACTTAGCTGGTTTCCTGGCCATGCATTGGCACCGACTTACCCCATTTTACCAGGCGTTAAATTTTTGAACCCCTGGCAGAGCTCTATCTCCACGGCCCCATGTTACAGAAGTCATCTGTGGAGCAGATCTCTGGCCACAGTAATTCAAGGCCATGGTAATAGCATCAACCATGTCATCATTCTTTGAGGCGGGGAACAACGCAAACTCACTGGTAAACGCATCAAGCCATGGAGCACTAGCAGGCAGATAGACGTTACCAGCCTCCACCATCGGAACAATGCCTGCCGCACGCGACTCTTTACTCTTTTCCGGTCGCACTCCAATCAGTCCGGGCACTTTTTTGGCCATCATCTGATGCACGGCATAACCAGAAGCCGCAAGTTCGATCAGGCAGCCGTTCAACTGGTGACGCTTGTACATCCTGGCAATCATTGCCATCGTACCTACGACATCAAGCCTTTCTCTGACCAGATCAAGCACGTAGTACTGGGAACCTGCCTGGCCTACAACTGCGCCAACCACATAGTCACTCTTATTGGTGGCGGTAAACGTGGCGTCAACAGAAAGCAGGACACGCTGAAAGTCCGGGAGCAAGGTGTCCCAATCATAGAACTGCCACCATGAAGGGTCAAACATATTGCCACCTTCTGGGGCTGGCCGCTGCTGATAAAGGGAGGCGAAGTCTCGAGAACCAATAGCTTCTCTAATACGCTCCAGGTCCTCCGTGTCATAGCGCTGAGGGCAAAGCGCCTCGCCAAGTTCTTCTCGCCAGTCGTGGACTACAGGGCAATGAGAAGGTAGCGTAGGTCGATCGCCCTCATCCTCGTACAGCGCTGGCAGATCAACAATCGTCCAGTTTTCTCTACCTTTGTCGGAAACGTTCATCTCGTTCTCCAGTAGTTGTCCAATCATATCGTTCTCCGACCAACGGGTCTGGATGACTACGATGGCTCCAACTTGAGGCTCAAGACGTGTATACAATGTAGATGTATACCAATCATTGAGCTTTTCCATTATTCGAGTACTTTCAGCATCCTCTCTATTCTTGACAGGGTCATCGATGATGAGAAGATGGCCAGAACGGCCAGTGACTGCACCGCCAACACCTGCCGCCCAAAGGCCTCCACCCGAGGAAGTTCCCCAGGCATTGACCGCTTTTGAAGATTCATTCAGTAATCCACCAGCTTCACGATAAAATTCGCGGGCCTTGCGGGAGAAACCTTCGGCAAGCTCGGCGGAGTAAGAGCTAATACCCACAAAGCGCTCAGGGTGAGCAAGTAGGTAAGCAGCTGGAAGCAGTTGAGAAGTAAGTAAGCTTTTTCCGTGTCTCGGCGGGACCTGAAGTACAAGTCTAGTGACTTCTCCTGTGATGACTTTTTGCAGTTGCTCAATAACTGTTGCATGAAATTTGTAAAATTTATACTGAGGCATCACTTTCCGAATTAATTTCCAGAAAACGACATCCCTGCCAGGACCTTTGTCGGCTTTTTTGTCTTTTACAGCGCGAACCAGGTCCTGCCCCTGAGAAGCTAGTTCAAGATAGTCTCTTCCTAGTTTACCTGCCATCAGTCTTCGTCTAGGGGTATTTCGTAAACGTCGGGATCTTCCATCACCTCGACTTGGACCTCCTCGAGCTCTTGCTCAACAACGGTCATAAGCTCGTTAACGCCAAGAGAGGTTGCCCAAGCCTGTCGACCCGCATCAGAGATGTTGGCAGCAGCTCGCATCAACCCAGACAAAAGCCCCATCGGAATCTTCTCACCAGTAGCCGCCGCTTCTGCAATTCGCTGCTGGATGATACCCATCAGATCGCCAGACACATCCATCATTAGCCTAGCCTGGTCCTCGTTCGCCTGGCGAAACTCCTCGATCGCATAACGATGTTTCTTTCGCTCTATCTTGCTGGCCTCCTTAAAGGTTATCGCCATCTCCTTCTTGTCATAGGCAGCACAACGCCTATCCCAGTTGTATTTCTTTGCCCAGCCCTTAAGTGTCTCCGGGCTCTTCTGCATGAATTCGGCAGTTGCATCGAAGCTCCTGCTACCCCTCATATTTAAATGAAACTGAAACGCCCTGTACTGCTCTTCGTTTTCATGCCGACCAGCCTCGTTAACCTTGTAGCCTCTGGTGAAATTCCAGATCGGCCCTGGGTTGTACGGAGGCTTTGCCTCAGGCCAAGAAGACGGGTCATTATTCATGATGAATGTTCCTCAAGATAGCGATCCCACGGGGCAGGGTTCCGAAGATACTTCTCAACGAAGCCAAGCGTATTGTTGCAGCTTCGGCAAAGCAATGCTCGGACATCTCCCGTTTCGTGGCAATGGTCCACAGCCAGTTTTGTCCCGGCCTTATCGACCTCGCCGCAGATCTTGCAGACACCTCCTTGAGCTTGGAGCATGAACTCATACTGCTCCACGGTAATTCCATAGCGATGCTTTAGTCGGCCACGTCGAGATGCTTCTCTGTGCGCCTCCGAGCCGTGGTACTTCTCGCGACGCCAGGCGTTGTTGCAGGGCTTGCACCAAGACCCCCAATAGCCATTGGTTCGCTTGTTGAAGGATGCAATCCCTTTGACTTGCCCGCATTTGCTGCAGGTCTTACTGTTTGGATCGCTAGTCATAGCAGTGCATCTCGCGAACTAGTATGCCAAGGCAATAAAAAAGGCCCCAAAGGGCTTTTCTCGCTTCATGCGAAAGCTGCCTCATAAACATTGGGGAGCTGCTCCGCAAAGATTTCTTTAATGGACTCGGCAATCATACGATGCTCCAGCTGAGTCTCGATGCCAGCACGGATCTGAATGTAGTGGATCCAGCTACGAATTGATCCCGACATATAGAGCCTTGTAGGCGTCCCAAGCGGCAGGATGGACCTGGCACACTCTTTGGCCACTCCCTTGGCAAGCAGGTGCTCGTAGAGGTCGATGGCGCTGTTGTAATGAGTCAGGATCTGCTTCTCGGTCAGAGCGACAAACTCGGGGTCAAGATTGTCGTGGCTTGCCTGCTTGTTCTTCAGATCCTGAGAGCGCAGGTGAGGCACACCAAATGCTCCAAGCTGGTCGACGGAACTGTAGCGCTGGCTGAACTCTTGGAAGCTGAACGAGCGGTGGCGCAACACCTGGGCGGCAATGGCGCGGGTGGTATTGACCTCCACCTGCATGCTGGCGGTTTCAAAGATACTCCAATGCTTGTGTTTGATGCAGTAACGGAGCAGTCTTGAAGCGGTCTCGTGGTTGCCCTGGTTATTAGGATTGGAAACTCTGGCGCAGTAGGCCATCTGCTTCTCTGCATCGGGAGTGATGTTGACGAAGCTGGCGGTGTGGACTTCACGTTGCATCAGAAGATGTCCTCATCTAGTGGCTCCTCCATCGTACCATACGACTTATACCAACTGGGGTACTCCAGCTGGCGGATCACTGGCTCTTTTATAGGCCATTCGCCGGACTCGCTGCACTTGGCGTACAGGTCAAGAGCCTTCTCTACCTTGTAAAAACCCTCATGCATTATGCCTGGAGACACTTCGAAGAGGTCTACGGCAAAGGGCGCCTTGCGCTCCACAGCAACAAAGATGAATCGAAACGGCTTTCCGTAGGCCGCCATGGCTGCACGGGTGTAATACGCAGCCTGAAAGTCGTAGCCCAAATTGACAACCTTCTTCGTAAAGGTCTCGGGGTCGACGCTGTCAGTAGTCTTCAGGTCTAACACCAGACCCTCTTCGATCATAAGGCGGTCCAGACGGGCCTTACAGCTAACTCCACGGTCATCCCAGTAGACGGAGACCTCGTTGTGCTTGATGTAGTCAGTCTGAGAGGGGTCGAACCACGCAAGCTTGGCCAATTCAGCTGCCATGCCCTGCACGCTGCCCCAGGGGTCGTCCTTGCCGCCGGTATTCAAAACTTTCTTACGACCCACGCTGGCTTTCCACTCTTTGCCGGCTTTGGTTGCCAAGTTAAGGCCATCGGGCTTCATGATATAACTATTATCAAACTTGTCCCTACCGTCCAGGGATAAGCAGTGCAAAGCGGTTCCCATTTCCATGGCTGGAGTAGGGATAACCTTGTTCTTAAGGGCCGCCTGGTAATGAGCCGGGCTGTCAAGGATCTTCTTAAGAGATGACTGGTTGACGCCTTCTGCGCGTCGGTAGTCAAACTCAGGCTGGTTGTAGGCTATTTCCACGTCGACCAAGTATTTGCTTTTCAGTATACCCGGTTTGATACGGTAGTCAAACTCAGGCTGGTTGTAGGCTACTTCCACGTCAATCAAGTATTTGCCTCCCATTATACCGCATAAATCTTAATGACCCATTTCGAGTCAGCCTTCTTCGCCTTGGTCCACTTGACCTC
>Ga0208162_1000380_pt1 | contig 26038 bp, 7 predicted proteins | sample CB_VirMetaG_4_FD_184539 | JGI IMG/M metagenome (GOLD analysis project Ga0208162, IMG submission 184539) | Freshwater to marine saline gradient viral communities from Chesapeake Bay - CB_1508_1M Viral MetaG (SPAdes) (version 4) | ecosystem: Environmental > Aquatic > Marine > Coastal | place: USA... | reverse complement strand
TAGAAACCATTAATAATGAACGACCATTTAACTCTTTAATTGGTTCTGAAGTTAGAAATAGTCTCTTTGAACCCGCTGATCGTGATCTTTTGATTCGATTAGAGACTGAAATTGAAACTTCAATCAATAACTTCGAACCAAGAGTGAATTTAAGGTCGGTTGTGGCGTCACATCCACCCGATACCAATGAAATATCGGTAGAAATTATCTACGATATCATTGGTTTACCTACACCGACGCAAGAATTAACGTTCATTCTCCAACCAACTAGAGAATAATGGCTTTTACGCAATATACAAACCTCGATTTTGAACAGATTAAAGCCTCTTTGCGTGAATATTTGAGGTCTAACTCAAATTTCACGGATTTTGACTTTGAGGGATCAAACTTATCGATCCTAATTGACACTCTGGCGTACAATTCATATATCACAAACTACAATGCTAACATGGTCGCCAATGAGGCGTTCATTGATAGTGCTACTTTGCGTGAAAATGTAGTTGCACTCGCTAGAAATATTGGTTATGTACCCTCATCAAGAAGATCCTCAACTGCAAATATCAGTTTTTCAGTAGATTTGGGTTCAGGAACCACAAAATCTACAGTGACACTCAAGGCCGGACTAGTTGCTTTGGGTAATCTTGCAAATACTAACTATACATTCGCAATTCCTGAAGATGTAACGTCACCTGTTAGTGATGGAATTGCATTTTTTACGATTGATATTAAACAAGGAACATATTTAACTAAGGAATTTCGTGTTGATGGTTCACAAACTAATCAACGATTTATTATTCCAAATCCATACGTTGATACATCAACTATCAAAGTTAGAGTAAGAGACACATCCTCGTCTTCAACTCAAAAAATTTATAATCAAGTTGACAATATTGTAGGAATTACTACAACATCCGAAATCTATTTGTTACAAGAGGTTCAGGATGAAAGATATGAACTACTTTTTGGTGATGGTGTCATTGGTAAGAAACTCTCTTCAGGCAACGTTGTAAACGTCTCCTACATCGTTTGCGATGGTGTAAATGGTAATGGTGTTGCTAACTTTGCGTTCTCTGGAAAACTTGTAGATAATGATGGTGGATTGATCACCACTGGAATCTCTGATATCATTACAAATCAATCATCAAGAAATGGTTCTGAGATCGAAAATATTAGTACAATCAAGAATCTTGCACCAAGAGTCTATTCTTCACAGTATCGTGCAGTAACTGCCAATGATTATGAGGCGATTATTCCAACAATCTATTCAAATGCAGATACTGTAACTGCATATGGTGGAGAAGATGCAAGTCCACCTCAGTTTGGTAAGGTTTTCATCTCAATTAAACCCAAAAATGGTCAATTTATCTCTGATTTTGACAAAAGACAACTTTTGCAAAAACTGAAGAGTTATTCAGTTGCTGGAATTAGACCAGAATTCATAGATCTTAAGTATTTGTTTGTTGAATTGAGCTCTACAGTCTATTACAACACAAATATGGTGAGTAGTGTTGCTGACTTAAAGACAAAAATTACCTCATCTTTGAATACTTATGCATCTTCATCCGATTTGAACAAATTTGGTGGAAGGTTTAAGTACAGTAAGGTCCAAAAAATTATTGATGAAACTGACACTGCGATTACTTCCAATATAACCAAGGTAATCATTCGTAGGGACCTTGAAGCTAATACATCTAACTTTGCTCAGTACGAATTGTGTTACGGGAACAAATTTCATAATCGTAGAGAAGGATTTAATATCAAATCCACTGGATTTACCGTTGATGGTATTAGAGGAACTCTGTATTTTGCCGATGCATATACAAATGAGACTACGGGACGACTTTTTATGTTCCGTTTAACTAGCACTGGTCAACCAGAAGTCGTTCTTAAAAATGCTGGTACTGTCAAATATGACGTTGGTGAAATCATTATAGATACAATAAGGATTTTATCCACTGAGAAAGCTAACAACGTAGTCGAAATTCAAGCCATCCCTGATTCCAACGATGTTATTGGTTTGAAAGATCTTTATGTTCAACTTTCTGTTGCCAAAAGTACAATTAGTACAGTTGAAGATATTATTTCAACAGGTGCAAATACATCAGGCACATCTTTTGTTTCAACTTCCAGCTTCTTAAACGGAAAATATATTAGACAGTAATGATCGACACCGCTTCCAAGAAAGTCCAGATCAATCAGATCGTAAAAAGTCAATTACCATCTTTTGTATCGGAGGAAAATCCACTTTTTGTGGATTTCCTTAAACAGAGCTACATTGCTCAAGAATTTCAAGGCGGTCCAATTGATATCATTTCAAATTTGAATGAATATCAAAAAGTTGAAACATATAGTGGAAATGATAGACTAATTGGATTCACCACTTGCACCAGTGCAGTTACATCTTTTGACACTACCATTAATGTAACTTCTACAACTGGTTGGCCAGAAAAATATGGTCTTTTAAAGATCAATGATGAAATTATCACGTATACAGGTATAACCACAAATTCATTTACTGGTTGTATTCGTGGTTTTAGTGGTGTAGAGAGTCTTCATAAGTCAAATCAAACCGAAAGTTTGGTATTTTCCCAAACTGAAGCGGATAGTCATATTTCATCGTCAAGAGTTGTTAATTTAAGCAATCTCTTCCTTCAAGAATTTTGGAAAAAGACAAAAACTCAGTTTTTGCCTGGATTTGAAGATAGAACACTATCTAACGCTGTAGATAAGGCAAACTTCCTTAGACAAGCTAAAGATTTCTATTCTTCTAAGGGAACCGACGAAGCAGTAAAGATTTTATTCAATGTTCTTTATAATCAAAGAGCAGAAGTTATTAAGCCAATCGAATATCTTATTGCTCCATCTGATGCTGATTATGTTGTAACCTATGATTTGGTTGCAGAATTGATTGATGGTAATCCACTTAATGTAATTGGACAGACACTGTATCAAACCACAAACCCCGAAGTTAGTGGTGCTATTTTTAATGTTCAAAGTTATCCAAAAAACAACAAACCATATTATCTAATCAGTTTGAGTGTAAACTCAATTATAAGAAAGTTTGAAGTAACTGGATCCTCTGCTCTTACAGAATCAGTTTCTATTGGATCCACCGTTTTAAGTGTAGATTCTACTCTTGGATTTGAAAATAGTGGTTCTTTCTATGTTGGAACGGGACAAACGGTTGGAGTCGCTACTTATACCAGTAAATCATCAACTCAATTCTTTGGAGTTAGTGGGATCACATCTGCGTATACGGATGGTGAACTTGTAAGATCTTCAAATACAGTTGTATCTTATGAAAATGGTGATATTACAAAACCAGTATACTTTAGACTCACTTCGGTAGTCTCTAACGCAAACATTGATGAAGTATCATCTCTGGTAGCTAATGATAAACTGAAAGCCAGAGGTCTTGGTAATATTTCCTCCCCTACAAACTATAGATTAAATTCTTGGGTACATAATCTCAAAACTAAGAGTCATGTTGCCAAAAATATAGAAACTAATACATCAGTCATAGATGTTGCAAGTAATACTATAACAACAGTATCTCCACACTTGTTGTACATTGATGATTCTGTAACTATATTGGATAAGAGTTCTGCAGTTCCTTTGAATGTGAATGGAATTGTATCTCAGGTTATAAGTCCAACACAATTTAAGATTACGATAACTTCTGGAAGTTTAAATGTATCCAGAACATACACTGTGCGGAAGAATTTGAACCGTGCATCAAGTAATTCTTCTTTTATCAAGATTTCGGATTATACATCAAATGTACAGAACACTTATTCTGATCTTGATGGAAATAATGTATATGTTGCATCTGGATCGTTACCATCATATAGAGTTTATGCTACGGATAGAAGAAAAAGTTTTACCCCCGCAAATATAAGTGGTAATACAATCACTATTAATAACCATGGATTTTATAATGGTGATCTAGTTACATATTCCCCAGTTTCGATGGGAACAAGTTCAGTAGTTGGTCTTTCTACTGGATCGATTTATGCTGTTACTAGAATAAGTGAAAATGAAATTAAATTATCATCAAGTCCTTTTGATGCTTCTTTGAAGAGATTTTTATCTATTAGTGGTGGTGGATCTTCTCATCGACTTATTCCATCAGAATTAAACAATAATCAATTACAACATCAAAACTTCTTAAGAGAGTTTCCAGTAACTCCACAACTAAAGGAAAATAATAATCTACTGGAAAAAGAAAACATCGGTATGTTCTTAAACGGTGTAGAAATCGTTTCAAACAAATCTGGTGATGAAATTTACTACGGAGACGTATCAAATATTGATGTTGAAAACGGTGGAAATGGGTATGATGTAATTAATCCACCAAACATTAATATTACAGATTCTGTTGGATCTGGTGCTACTGCTTTTGCTGTAATTGAAAATGGATCTTTCAAGTCAATTGAAGTTACTTATCGTGGATATGATTTAAAAACCATACCATCAATTACTATTACTGGTGGTAATGGTTCTGGCGCTACTGCTTCGTCAAGACTTAGAGCTGTAAGAAATGCAAAAACTTTCAACGCAGATCTTAATGTAAGCACATCTGATAATACTGTTGGATTCTCTACATATCATCTTTTCTACAATGGAGAATCTGTTGTTTATGAAAAAGCTGTTGGGTATGCTGCAGTTGGTGGTCTTGTAGATAAATCCATCTATTATGTCAATAAAGTGAGTGATACTCATGTCAAGTTGATGAATACCTATGATGATGCTCTTGCTGGTATCAACACGATTAATTTGTCAAGCAAGTCTGCTGGTGTTAATATCTTAACATCAACTACTTTTAGAAATGCTCTTGATAGAGTTGTTATTGATACTCCTGGATCTGGATATTCAAATAGAAAAATTTCTCTAAGATCATCAATTTATCCACCAGCAGATTATACTACTGTAAATGATGTTAGAAGTGGTATTAACACAGCTAATGATTATATTTTCTTCAAGTCTCATGGATTTTCAACTGGCGATCTTGTAGAATACAAAACCACTGGAACTGCGATTAGTGGACTCACCACAACACAAAATTATTATGTGTATGCAATTGATAATGACAAGTTTTATGTTACAAGTGCAGGTATTGGAACAACATCATCAACATCTCAATTTGATAAAAAACAGTTTATCGACCTAAAATCTGTAGGAGTTGGCACACACACATTTAAGTATCCAGACATCTCTGTTTCCATGGATGTTATTTCTGGAACTGCTAACACTGCTATTTCACTTCCAAGAGTTAGACCTGTCTGTACTGGAAATATTGTCGATGTTCAATTAACATCGACTGGCTCTGGTTATGGGGTCCGTGATACTTTCAACGTCCATAGAAGACCTTCTGTGACCGTTTCTAATGGTAGTGGCGCATTGATTGATGTTGTCATTACAAATGGCGAGATCGTACAAGCCTTTGTTAAAATCGAAGGAAAAGGATATGTCTCTCCTCCAACTCTCGAAGTGGTTGGAGATGGAAAGTATGCCAAACTTGTTGCAACAGTTGCGGGTGGCAAAGTTACGGGAGTAACAATTGTAGACTCTGGAAAGGGATATACACAAAGAAACACGACAGTAAGAGTAACGCCAGTTGGTAGTGGTGCTAAATTTAGAGCTGATGTTAGAAAGTGGGAAGTTGACTTGGTACAAAAATACAAATCATCAATAAGTGAAAATGATGATGGTTTAATTGTATCGAGTCAAAATTCAAATTATGGAAACAAGTATGTACATGCATACCTCTCTAGAAAGCTGAGACTCTTATTGAATGATAATATTGAAGATAATTTGAGTGAAAAAACTACACTCTCACACTCACCAATTGTGGGTTGGGCTTATGATGGTTCCCCGATTTATGGTCCATACGGATTTGATTCTCCAACTGGAGGAATTGTTCGTAGGTTGAAACCAAGTTATACTTTAAGTACAAAATCAAATCGACCACTAACTTCAGTATATCCTCTTGGATTCTTTGTAAATGACTGGGATTACACAGCAGACCAAGATCTTGATGAATATAATGGAAGATTCTGTAAGACTCCAGAATTTCCCGATGGAATCTATGCATACTTCTGTACTATTGAATCTAGTGATAGTTCAACAGCTCCATTTACGAATAGTAGAGAACCACTTTATCCATATGTTTTGAATGGATATAAGTTTAAGGTAAATGAATTCAATCAAAATCCAAATTCGATTCAAAATCTGCCAATTTTAAACAGTGGTAGTGTTGTTAGAAACACGTATCCATATAAATTTGGACTTGCCGCTTCTGGATATGACTACCTTGTACGGAATAATCTTGAAGATACTGAAGTAACCGTAAGATCTATTAACAAAGTTGGAATCAGTAGTGTTACGGTTCTTGTTCCTGGTGATGGATATAACGTTGATGATAGAATCATATTTGATAATACAAACTCTGGTGGTGATGCGGCATCAGCTAAAATTAAAACAATAGTTGGAAAAGGTATTGATTTCATCTCATATGCAAAATATGAAGTACTAAATGTCGCATTCTCTCTTGATAATCAAATTGTAACTGGTATTGCAACTAGTGCCCACAATTTGTCAAACAACGATCTGGTTGTTATTAATGGAATTTCAAATGGAGAACTTAAGTTTATTGAAGGTCCAAGAACGGTTTCTGTATCATCAGTAACTTCTAGACTTGATGTTGGTATTGGAACAAGTGGAGCAACAGGAATTGTTACGACAATCACTCTTGCCAATTCTGGGGCTTCACCAGAGATCTATGTTAATGATACTGTTGGTATTGGATCTGAGAAACTGACGGTCCTTTCTGTTGATTCGACAAATAACAAATATAGAGTTCGTCGTCAGGCAGGTGTATTAACATCACACTCTGCTGGAGAGACGTTATTTGTTGATCAAAAGAGATTCAAATTCACTGTTGGTATTAAAACTGATTTAAAGACAAACATTAATAGAACACTTGTATTCAATCCACAAAATTCAATTGGTATTGGAACAACGGTTCTTGTCCAGTCTGTTGCTGGTGTTGGCACTACAACAGTTGTTAGAGTCAAAGCTTTTGATGGAAGTATTCTTAGTGATCATAGATTGCCCCCATCAGGATCCACGGCAGATAATTCAATTTCAATAATTAATCATGGATTATCTTCGGGAGATAAACTAACTTATAGTCCTGGACCAACAGGTGTTGCACTAACCGTTTCCAACAATCTTGATTTAACGAATAGTTTCAATCTTATTGATGGTCAAACTGTCTTTGCTGTAAAACAGGGAAATAATCTTCTTGGAATTACAACAACGCAAACTGGAATTGGTTCAACATCAACATCTCTGTATTTCTTACCAGTTTGGCAAAATAATGGAGTAGAACATTCATTTACTACAAATGGGACAGAATATATTGGATCTGTTAAGAGATTTGACGTAACTGTAAAAACATCTGCAGATCATACTCTCAATACTAATGATAATGTAGTGGTTAATGTAAAACCAAATACTACTTTATCAAAATCTATTGAATATGATACCAATTCTAGAAAAACCATTCTAGATCCAACATATTTTGCAACGTCTGCAGTTGGTGTTGGCACAACTAATTCTCAAATTAGTATTGATAATCATGGATATTCAAGCGGAGATAAAATTTTATACATCTCAAACAATCCAATTACACCACTTATTAATAGAGGTGAATATTTTGTTCAAAAACTAAATGATGATCAATTTAGGTTATCTACAAGTTATGTGGACTCCACAAAGTTTGGTGGTTCATATATTGGAATAACAAGTTTTGGATCTGGTGTACATAAGATTGCAAAGATCAACCCTCATGTTACTGCAACAAGAGGGCAAACCATTGGATTTGCAGTATCTGATTTTTCACTACAGAACTTTAAACTTGAATTTTTTGAAGATGAAAACTTTGAAAACAGATATGAAGGATTTGGTATTAGTACTGAAGTTACTAGAACTGGAAGCCCTGGCCAATCTGGTGCTTTAGTCAAATTAAAACTCTCCGATAATGTTCCATCTCCACTTTTCTATAAATTAACACCAAGGAATCTTGGTTCAATTTTTGTTGAAAAACGAGATGCCGAACCAGATAATACAGTATCAAACGGATCAAAAATTATCATTGAACCTAGTGTTTTCTCTGGATCACACAGTATCACCACCACTTCTAATCTAAGATATAAGTATCAAGTAACAAGAGAACCAGAAATTTCCACATATACAACATCTGGAATTACAACATACTCATATATTACCGATTCATTAGTGGCTCGTGGTGGTATCAATGAGATTAAAGTTACTTTTGGTGGTATAAACTATTTGAGAAATCCTGGTATTAGTACCGTTAACACATCATTTGGTCGCAATGCGATTCTATCTGTTCATGGTGGAACAGTTGGATCACCAGGTTCTAGAGAAATCACAAAACTTGGATTTGATTATCCATCAGACAAATCAATAAAACCAAAAATTGACACTCCAACCATTGTAACGGTAACAAATAATTATATTCTTTCATCAGTTGGTGTTGTTACTGCTGGTAAGAACTACATTGTTCCACCCCAACTTATTATTCCAGATGCACCAGATATTGAACTTGTTGCAAATATTGAAGGAACTTCTGTTTCTTCCGTAGATGTTACAAGAATTGGTCGTGGATTTAATAGTGTTCCAAATCCACCCAATATTATTCCTATTCGAAACACCAACGGTGTTGGAATTGTTTCTGCAAGTTCAAGTGGAACAACCAATTTCCTTACACTTAAACAACCAATTAACGGGTGGAGATCTGATGGTGAAGATTTCCCATTCGTTGTTGGAGACAGAATTTTTGTGGAGGGTATTGGGCTTACAACATCACTATCTTCTACTGGTGGTTACAATTCCGAAGATTATAACTATGCGTTCTTCACCGTTGCCACAAGAAATCCATCAGCTTCACAAATAACATATTCAATTTCTGGTATTGGGACGTTTGGTGGAATATTCGATCCAGATCAAAGTGCTGGTAGAGTTATTAAACAATCGGATCTCCCAACATTCAGTGCGGTATTAACACCAGAACAATTTTTCTCAGGTGAGAAAGTTACTTATGGTGCAAATGGAAAGGCTTTTGTTCTTGATAACTTTGGATATGATGCAACCACTAGTACTATTAGACTTCGCTCAGTCTCTCCAAATATTTCGATTGGAAATGTTATTAAGGGATCTGTATCTGGTGCAGAAGGCACTGTATCGAGTGTCAAATCTTTTGATGTTTATTACGATCTTGACTATTCATCCGAAAGACCAAAAGGATGGCAGAGAGACACTGGTAAGTTGAACGATGACTTCCAAAAGTTGGAAGATAATGATTATTATCAAAACTTCTCATATTCAATTAAGAGTCAAGTTCAAGAATCTCAGTGGAAAGATGCTGTAGACAGTATCATCCATCCATCTGGATACAAAAATTTCTCCGATTTGATCGTCTCTTCTACAGCCACTGCAGGTTTTGGTAGAAGTAGTACGTTAAACCTGGGTCAACCTATAGGAGATACAACACTTTCAGTAAACATTGATAATGTTAAATCTTTCTATAGAAGAGATGACTTTGATTATGCAAGCGAAGAAGTTTTGAATAATGGACTGTCCAAATACATTAATTTACAAAACAAAAGAATCTCAAGTTTCATTAATATTAAATCAAACATAGTAAACTTCATCGATGATATTTCTGATCAGTTTACTGGAATCGGAACAACAACAACTACACAAATTGTTGGTTTAACCACGTTTAAACTGACCGATAATAGTTTTGTACTTTTCACTAAAGTATTTGATGGATCTGATTCCAATGTAGTTTCTGCTGGATCTTCTATTATTAGAATTAATAATCACAATTTCCAAACTGGTGAGAAAATTAAATATGATCCAGGAAACGAAATTTATGGAAATAATAGAATTGGTATTGTAACAACAAATAATGTTGTTGGTGGTATCAGTACCAACTTTATGCCATCGGAGGTTTATGCAATTAAGATTGATAACAATCAATTCTCTCTTGCAGGACTGAACACGGCGGTTACTAACAATGAACCATTTACTTTCCGTTCCGTTGGTTCTGGAACTAGTCACTCTTTTGATACAATAAATCCAGACAATAGAGTGATGATTTCAATCGATGGTATTGTGCAGTCACCACTCTTTAAGAAAAATGTTGATGTTTCATTGAGTGAAGCTATTGGTATTGGTTCAACAACGATTAAAGTCGTTGGTATTACTTCAATTACTACCAATGATCTCCTGAATATTGATAATGAAATACTGCAGATTGGTGTTGTTGGATTTGGGTCCACAAATGTACTGACCGTTAACCGTGGTGTTCTTGGAAGTGTTGCTGCAGCACACACTGTTGGTGCTGCCGTAACGATGAGAGGCGGCGATTTCCACATTGTTAAGGATGTACTTCATTTCATTACTGCACCATATGGTCCTATTGGAAGTTCTAGTTTACAACCTGGAATTGGTACTCAATCTACCTTCGCTGGTAGAGTGTTTAACAGAACAAATCCAACGACCAATTTTGTATTCGATGACTTGTCTGATAAGTTTACTGGAATCGGAAAAACATTTACCTTACTGCAAGATAATCAAGATGTAACTGGTATCGTTACAACAATTAGCAGTGATGGCGGCGGCAGTGATGAGGTAGTTAACAATGGAATTATACTCATCAACAATATTGTACAAAGACCAATAGTTGACTTTAACATGGATGAGAGAACCTCACCTGGTATTGGTGCTTCTATTTTCTTCACGGGGACTAGTGAGACCAATCTTCCTAGAGGAGGAAAAGTTGGAGAAGTGACAGTTGGATTTGGTTCTGGATATCAAAATCTGGTTGCGGCTGCAGCAACTGCAATTATCAATGGTGCAGGATCAATTGAGTCTGTTGTTGTAACTGGTGGTGGATCTGGATATAGATCGTCAAATTCTGTTGACATTCAAGTTCTTAATCCACTTGGAATTGGATCTACTGCCGTTCTTTCTGCAACAGTTGGATCTGCAGGGACCATCACTGGTATTACTACTGTCAGTGGTGGATCTGGATATGCTTCTACAAACCCACCAATTATTGTTGTTGGTATTCCTACTGGATATAACAGTTTAGAATTTACTGGCGGTCAAGGCAGAGACTTTAGGGCGAGTGTAGTTGTTGGTACTGGTGGAAGTATTATTGACTTCAATATTACTGATAGTGGTTTTGGATATGCGAATGGTGACGTATTAACGGTTACTGGAATTCCAACGGATCCTAATGTTGGTGCTGCATTTAGCGCCTTTACATTTACTGTTAATAGTAGAGTGGATGATAAGTTCTCTGGATTTAGTTTTGGACAACTTTTACCATTAGACAGTTTTGCAGATCAATTTGATGGAAATCAAACCGTCTTTACGTTGACTAGAACTACTGTAACTAGAGAAATTATCAACATTGATAGTGATGACACTTCTGTCAGGCCCGCAAATAACTTGTTAATCTTCTTGAATGATGTTCTTCAACAACCTGGAGAAAATTACATATTCAATGGAGGAACTCAAGTTGAATTTACTGAGGCACCAAAGGCTGGTAGTAAACTCTCAATTCTCTTCTTTAGAGGGTCTAATGCCGATGTAAACTCTGGAACTCCATTCCCAACCGTTAAAGTTGGTGACAAATTAACACTTGAAAGACAAGGTAACACGGTTCAACAACTTGATAGAAGAGTTACTGAAATCACGGGAGTTCGTAAAGCAGAAACCAATCTTTATGGTGGAAGAGGTATTAATCAATCCGCTTCATTTGTAAGAATGGTTTCGTGGGAAAAACAAACCAGTGATTTGATTCTCGATAATCAAGCCCTATCAAAGGCAAGAACATCACTTATTGCAAAAATTCAACCAACAACAAGAATTATTCAAAATGTTGGTGTTGGATCTCAGGTTATTTTTGTTGAAAATGCGTTCCCACTCTTTAGTGCATATGATAATCGTACCGATAAAAATTCACTTCTTGGTGGATCTTTGAAAATTATCAAGAATGTAACGGTTGATCGTGCAGATGCTACCGCTACAGTTTCAACTGGAGGTGTGATTTCTAGTGTTACAGTAACTGATCCTGGAGCTGGTTATGACACAGTTCCTACTGTATCTTTTGCATCAACAGTCGAACAAATTAAAGAAATTGGTAGAACCTGGACACAGACATCATCCAATACTGATGTTGAGTACCAATCTGTCAATTACACAGACTTTAATGTCTTTATTGCTGTTGGTAGTACTTCTGGCATTAACACATCAACGGATGGTGTAACTTGGAGTGATAGTGGAGTAAGTGGGTTCGGTAACTTTAATGATGTTGTTGGATTAACAACAAATGTGATTGCAGTTGGTGTTGGTGGAACTATTGCTGTCAGTCTCAATCGTGGCTCAACTTATGTGCCATCTACAATTTACACTAGAACTCTTAATGGTTTCCTTTATTCATATGCGGATACAACAATACCCCAAGATTTGAATTCTGTGGCTGCTGGACCAACTAAGGTCGTTGCAGTTGGGGCTGGTGGAACCATTCTCTTCTCGGAGAACGGTACATCTGGATTCGGTACTGCATTTGTTATTGGAAATAAGTACTCCTCACAAAACCTTCGTGGTGTTAGCAACAATGCAAATACATTTATTGCCGTTGGTGATAATGGTGCATTATTAAGATCTGTCGGTGGAGAAATTTGGTCTGGTGTTACAACAACATCTGTTACTACAAGACTCAATGATGTACATTATGGAGACAATAAGTGGGTTGCAGTTGGTGCTGCAGGAACAATCATTAGTTCTACTGATGATGGAAGAACTTGGAGTGTAGTTTCTTCTGGATCGACATTCAACTTGAATTCTGTAATTTATCAAGATAATGTCTGGGTTGCTATTGGTCAGTCTGGTAATGTATTAAATTCTGTTGACTCAAATAGTTGGTATAAGAAGTTTGTTGGTGTTGGTACGGATTATAATGGACTCGCTTATGGTAATAACAAACTTGTAACGGTTGGATTATCATCGAATATTGCGTATAGTCAGTTTGCAAAAGTATCTGCTGCAGCAACTGCAACGGTTTCCGCAGCAGGAACTATTTCTTCAATTAATCTCTCTGATGGTGGTTTTGGATATGATCCAAATGAACCAATTGAAGTATTGATATCTGTAGAATCGGTTGTAACAGAAATACTTACCAGTGTTGACTGTGATGGCGATTTTGGAACTGTTATTGGCGTTGGAACCAGTGCAACTGGAATTGGAACCGATAGCCCCATGGTTAAATTTGAGTTGAATTCAGATCCATTCCTCGATCAGGCTGCATTTGGAAATATCGTAAGAAGTGGAATTGCCTCTGGTTACTATTTTGTAATTCATGATTCTGTCGTTGGTAATGGACTCACATCCATTAATACAGACGGAACTGCAATCGGTATTGGAACGTCCTTCATGGACAATGTATATCGAGCTAGTGAAGTTATTTCATCCAGCTCTGGAATTGTAACCGTTTATTCAAACGTTGAATCACTGGCAGGCCTTGGAACAACAAGTTTGTCACCAAGACTCGGATATTACAGTTGGGGTAGATTCTATGGATTTAATAGAAGTGTAACCAGTCCAAAGTCCTTTACGATCAATAATCAAAATGGATATACTGGACTTACAACGGCTCCTATTGTTTACAGAATAACACCAGTGGTTGAGAATTATAGTGACTTCGATCAGACATCATAAATAAAACAAAAAGTCTAATAAAATGCCCGCGATTATCTCAGATCAATTTAGAATATTAAATGCTGCGAATTTTGTCGCTGGTGTAGCGGATACTTCGCAATCCTATTACACTTTTATTGGATTACCAAACTCCAATGATGTTGGGGCTGGATATGGTACTACGGATTGGAATACCAATACCCCAGCTCCTAAAGATGGATTTAGGGAATATGATGATGATTATGACACCATGATCGCACTGAAAAAGTTGGCGGTTGGTGACGTGAAAAGAATGGTTAGAAAATACACATGGTCAGCTGGGTCTGTCTATGAGATGTATAAGAATAATTATAGTAGAACCAATCTTTCACCACAAACATCATCAACTAATTTGTATGATGCAAGATACTATGTTGTAAACAGTCAGTTTAAAGTTTATATTTGTATTAATAACGGACAAAATCCAGAAAATCCTCTTGGAAAACAGTCCCTTGATGAACCAACTTTTACTGATCTTGAACCAAGATCTGCTGGTTCTAGTGGAGATGGATACGTTTGGAAATATCTCTATACAATTACCCCATCCGATATTGTAAAATTTGATTCTATCGATTTTATTCCCGTGCCTGCTGACTGGGGAACAGGAGACACATCTGATGTAAAAAATAATTCTGTTAGTGGAAAAGTTGAGACTGCGATAATTGTAAACGCTGGTGGTGGTTATCAACCAATCAACCAGACATTTAATAACATCCCAATCTTGGGTGATGGTACTGGCGGTAAAGCGAGTGTTACTGTTGATGCTCAGGGAAAGGTCTCTAGTGTTTCAGTAACAAACGGAGGAACTGGATATACCAGAGGTACTATTCAGTTTTATCCTGGTGCTCCTGGTAGTGAAACTGGTGGAGCCATTTCTGGACTTTCTGCCGTAGGTGTTGGAACAACATCTGTTGCACAGTTTGAAGTTGTTACACCTCCTCCTGGTGGTCATGGTTTTGATGTTTACCGTGAGTTGGGTGCATTCAGGGTTCTCCTTTATTCAAGATATGAAAATGATGCAAATAACCCAGACTTTATCACGGGTAATGATTTTGCAAGAGTTGGTGTTGTAAAAAATCCTCTCACCCCAGCTGGTAGTTTATTAACTCAATCTAGAGCTAGTGCTTTAACCGCCATCAAATTGAGATCTCTAACTGGTGGTGATATTGCAAATACCACATACACTGTAGATACACCTGTCTATCAAACAGTTGGTGTTGGATCCACTGCTGTTGGTTATGTTGCCAATTGGGATTCATCTACTGGTGTTTTGAAAGTCTATAATCCAGTTGGACTTGGTTCTACAACATACGGATTTAGAAGTATTGACTTCACCTCACAAATTGGTGCTGGTGGAACTTACATTATTTCTGGTCAAACTTCAGGAAATGCTCTTGGTATTGAAACCAGTTTTGGTACTTCTTCAAACCCAGGAACTGCAACAACAGTTGGATCTGCATCTGTTCAGTTGGGACAAAGTTTTGTTCAAGGCCTTGCCCAACCAGAGGTTCAAAAATATTCTGGTGAGATCTTATACATAGATAACAGGGCCGCGATCCAACGCAGTGCCAGCCAGAAAGAAGACATTAAAATCGTATTAGAGTTCTAAGAAAATGCCCCAAGAGACAAACCTCAACGTTTCTCCTTATTATGATGATTTTAATGAAGATAAGAACTTTAACAGGGTACTTTTTAAACCCGCGAGTCCAGTACAGGCTAGAGAGTTAACACAACTCCAGACAATTTTACAGAATCAAATTGAAAGGTTTGGTCAACACTTCTTTAAAGAAGGTGCAATGGTCATTCCTGGACAAATTGCATATGACCCACTTTATTATGCAGTTGAGGTTAATTCAACTTTCGTTGGGGTTCCAGTATCAGAATACCTTGACCAATTAGTAGGAAAGGTAATTAGAGGGGCTTCTTCTGGTGTAGAAGCGACTGTTGTAAACTACGTTTTATCAACAAACTCCGATAGAGGTAATAATACACTTTACGTTAAGTATTCAAAATCTGGCTCAGATTTTGCAACAGAAACATTCCAAAATGGTGAAAATCTTGTAACTGCAAGTGACATTGAGTATGGTTTATCTCGTATCACTGCAAATAATCCTTTTGCAACTTGTATCCCATCCAATGCAACTTCTATTGGATGTGCCGCATCCGTTCAAGAGGGTGTTTATTTTATTCGTGGATTCTTTGTAAAGGTATTATCACAAACAGTCATTCTTGATCAATACGATGCAACTCCAAATTATAGAGTTGGTCTGTTTATTAGTGAGAACATCGTAACTGCATACGATGACAACACTTTGTTTGACAATGCAAAAGGTTTCTCAAATTTCTCTGCTCCTGGTGCAGACAGATTCCAAATTGAAACAACCTTAATCAAGAAAGGTCTTGACGAGTTCAATGATGAGAACTTCGTCGAATTGATGAGACTTGAAAATGGAAACTTACAAAAGTTTGTTAAGAAAACTGATTATAATATCATCCGTGATGAGTTAGCTAGAAGAACTTATGATGAAAGTGGAGATTACTATGTAAAGCCTTTCCAAGTCTCCGTAAAAGAATCTCTCAACAACAGACTTGGTAATGGTGGTGTTTATTTACAAAATCAAAAGACTGCCCAAGGTGGTGTACCAAGTCAAGATTTGATGCTCTATCAGGTATCGCCTGGTAAGGCATATGTAAGAGGATTTGATATTGAAAAACTTAATACATCTTATATTGATGTAGAAAAACCAAGAGATACGAAAACAATTAATGCATCATCATTTGCATTTGATGGTGTAAGTTATGTAAAAATCAATAATGTCTATGGATCTCCCGTAGTTGGATTTGGAACCACTGCGGTAGTAAGTCTTAGAAGTGAAAGAATTGGTTCTACAGCTTCCGCAGCTGGTGGTATTGAGATTGGTAATGCAAAAGTATATGACTACAAGTTAGACTCTTCTGCATATGCAAATGATGCAAGTAAGTATGATGTCTATTTGTATGATCTGCAGACTTTTACCACTCTTACAGTAAGTTCCAATATCACTCAAACTACACCTGCACTTGTTGAAGGCGCTAGAAGTGGTGCAAGAGGATTTTTAAAATCAAACGTTAGTGGTTCACAGACTCTCACACTGACATCTACAAATGGTCAATTCATTGTTGATGAACCAATTCTTATCAATGGTATTGAAGATACTAGAGTTGTAACATCAGTAAGAGAGTATTCTTTTGATGATATCAAGTCTGTACATCAAACTGTTGGTATCAACACATTTAATGCAGATTTAACACTCTCAAATAGGTTCTCACTTGCTCCCGCAGGAACTAACTTTACGATTGGAACCGCAGGTATCGTAACTGCTCCTGGAAATAGATTCTCTGTCGGTATTAAGACTGGTGATATTGTAACTTATAACAGAACTGGATTCTCGGATCCTACGTTCAACAGAGTAGGTTCTTTGTCGGCTGATGGATCCACAATTACTCTCGTTTCCTTGGGTGCCAGTGTTTCGGGTGTTTGTGATGGTGGACTTACAACCACAGAGATTCAAACAAGTGATTTTACACTGATTAGACCATCTCTTGTAAATGGAAATAGATCCACTCTTGCAACAAGACTTCCAAATTCCTATATCTCAAATGTAGATCTTAGTGGATCCGAAATTCAAATTAGAAGACAGTTTACTTTAAATGTATCTGGTTCTAGAGGAACGGTAACTGTAACTAATAGAGATCAGTTCTTCCAACCATTTGATGAAGAAAGATATAACCTCGTATATTCTGATGGAACTGTAGAACCACTAACTGCACAAAAAGTAACTTTCAATGCCACATTTAAGACGGTTAGTCTGGGTGGACTCAGTAAGGCAAGTGACACAAACGCCATATTGGTTGCAACACTCAAAAAGATTAATGTAACTTCCCAATCAAAGAATCTTGCAAGATGCACCAAATTGGTCGTTAATAGATCAAAGTATGAATATTCTGGATCTAGTGCCACGACTTTTAATGATGGTTTAACTTATAACACAGTTTATGGAACTAGAGTTCAAGACAAAGAGATTTGTCTAAACGTTCCTGACGGACTGAGAGTTCACGCCGTATTTGAATCAAGTACAACTGCTGCACCAACTCTCCCAAATATTACTCTCGTCAACAGATCTTCGGCACTTACCAACACGATTCAAGGTGAATTGGTCGTTGGATCCACAAGTGGAGCTGTTGCAAGAGTAGTAACTTCATCCGCAACTAATGTGGACATTGTTTATAAGAATGAATTAAGATTTGTTGTTGGCGAAACAGTTACTTTCCAATCTTCTGGAATAAATGGTGAAGTATCTAACGTAGTAGTTGGTGATAAAAACATTGTCACCAACTTTACATTTGATAACGGTCAGCGAAGAGAATTTTATGACTATTCTAGAATAATTAGATCTGAGAACGCACCAGAACCCAAAAAACAAATTGCAATCATCTTTGATAATTTTGTTGTTGGCTCTGGATCTGGTGGAGATTTGGCAACAGTCGATACATATTCCCCAGATACATACCAAGATGACCAAAGTCTCTTTAGAGGAGAGCCAATTGTCGATTATATCGACATTAGACCAAGAGTAAAGAACTACAATTTATCCAGTGATACGGATTCTCCATTTGAGTATGACTTTAGAGATTTTAGTTCTTCTGGAAGTTATGTTCCAAATATCTTGGTTGGAGATGAAACATTAACCATTGGATATTCATATTATCTGCCAAGAATTGATAAGATTTTCCTTTCCAAAGATGGATTCTTTGAACTCAAAAAAGGAATTCCAGCTGATAACCCTGTAGTACCCGAAACACCATCTGGTTCATTTACAGTTGCTACAGTATACAATAAAGCATATCTCCATAATGCAACTAAGGAGAGTTCTGTAGTTCTTGCGAAACATAAGAGATATACCATGTTTGATATTTCTAGACTTGAGTCTAGAATTAAGAATATTGAATTCTATACACAACTTTCTCTGTTAGAGACTGATACTGCAAACCTCAATATTAGAGATGCAGTCACTGGTCTTGATAGGTTTAAGTCTGGATTCTTTGTCGATAACTTTAGAGGTCACACATCTCACGCAATTACCCATCCAAACTTTAGAGCTTCTATTGATAAGGCACAGGGTCAGTTGAGACCAATGCACTATACTCATGGAGTTGATCTTCTTCTTGGCTCAGAACAAGTAGTTGGTATTGGTACAACTGCAAATCCAAATGCCGACCTTACACAAGTTGCCGATCTTCAATCAAATAATTTGAAGAGAACTGGTGATGTTGTAACACTGAATTATACAGAAACCGCATTCATCACACAAAATTTTGCAACAAGAACTGAGAATGTAAACCCATTTGCAGTTATCAACTGGGTAGGTGTTGCAAACCTGAATCCATCCAGTGATACTTGGTTGGAAGAAAAGAGACTTGACGTAAATAATCTTGTTCTTGAGGGTGGATATCAGTCCTTCATGGACGCATTCTCAGTTGATCCAAACACAGGATTTGCTCCTATTGATTGGGGTTCATGGGAAGAAGAGTGGAGTTCTGTTGATGTAAGCACAACCGAACTTTCTAGAGAACTTCAATCTAGTGAAGTTGTAAGTCAAAGTGGTTGGTCTAGAGGTTGGACTGCTGGAGGTCAAACTCTTCCACAACAAAGTGCAGGTCTTGTTTCTAGAACTAGAAGCGTTAACATGCAGGATAATTTCCTGGTTAACAATGAACAAGTTCTTACAATCGATACTGGATTAACAAGAAGTGGAGTACAACTTCAAGTTAATGAGAGAATTGATACCCAATCATTAGGAACAAGATTGATCAGTAAGGAAATTATTCCTTATATGAGATCTAGAAACATTGAGTTTGTTGTAAACAGAATTAAACCAAGAACCCGTTTCTACATCTTCTTCGAAGATCAAGATGTAACTCAATACGCAACACCAAAACTTCTTGAGGTTGCTATGACTCAGGGTGTTTTCCAGGTCGGCGAAACCGTCAAGGGAACAATGACAAACGCCGAAGCATCTGGCGGAGTCTCTCCCGAAATTACATTTAGAGTTGCACAACCAAATCATAAATATGGATCTTACAATTCTCCAACCATCATTTATGATGTGAATCCATATTCTGATGCTGTTGGACTTGGTTCTGTTTATTCCGCAACAAGTTCCGTTCTTAATGTTGACACAGCTTCTCTGCAACAAGAAGTTCTTGGAACGTTTACTGGATACGCTGCACAAAATATGAGACTTGTTGGTCAAACAAGTGGTGCTGAAGCTACGGTTAGTGATTTTAGATTGATCAGTGATGATAAAGGCGCTCTTATCGGATCCCTGTACATTCCAAATTCCGTTTTACCAACATCACCACAGTTTACAACTGGCGTAAAGACATTTAGATGTACAAGTAGTCCAGTAAACTCACTCAGTCCTGTCGATAATCCATCTACTGCAGAAGTTTCTTTCCGTGCAGAGGGTGTTCTTGATACACTGCAAGATGATGTTATTGGAATTAGAAATGTTGATGTTCAAAGAGAAACTGTCACAGATAGCACTGTAACAAATCAAACTGTTACTAGAACGGTTCAAACTCAAGCTTTTGAAGAAAGAACTGTTGCACAAAATCAGTGGTATGATCCACTTGCAGAATCGTTTGAAGTTGTTGATGACAATGGTGTATTTGTCTCTTCATGTGACGTATTCTTCCAGACTAAGGATTCTAGTATCCCAGTAACACTCCAGATCAGGACAATGCAAACTGGTCTGCCTACAAACACAATCGTTCCATTTGGTGAAGTCGTATATGAACCATCACAAGTCAATGTTTCTGCAGATGGAACTGTAGCGACAAGATTTACTTTCCCATCACCAGTTTATCTTGCTGGTAAGAAAGAATATGCGTTGGTTCTTCTTTCTGCATCCAACAATTACCGTGTATACATCTCCAGGATGGGAGAGGAAGACCTTAGTTCTGCAAATCTCCCAGAGAGTGAAAGAATCATTGTATCCCAACAACCATACATGGGATCACTCTTCAAGTCACAAAACGGATCTACTTGGGATCCAAGTCAACTTGAAGATCTTAAGTTTGTTCTTAACAAGTGTGCGTTTGTTCCAGGCCCAGGAACATTGAAACTGTACAACCCAGAACTGGGTGTCGGTAAATTTGAAACTGCATCTTTGAGACCACAACCACTTGAGTTCTATTCACATGAAATCAAAGTTGGATTTGGAAGCACTGTCGCAACTAGAGATTTCTCTGTTGGATCTAAGTTTACCCAAGTTGGTAACAGAAGTGCAGAAGGTAACCTTGTTAAGTCTCTTGGTGCTATCAAGATCAATACTTCTGCAACTGAAGCTGGTGGAATTACAACCAACAGAGTTGGTACTGGTCTAACACCATCAGCATCCAACTTTACATACACTGGAATTGCACTTACAACTATTACAGGTAATGGTTCTGGTGCAGTTGCAAATATTCAGGTTGTTAGTGGTTCAATTGGTGTTGTAACAGTTACCAGTGGTGGATCTGGATATTCTGTCGGTGATGTTCTTGGATGCGATCTTGGCGAAACTGGTTCAAACACAAGATTCAATGTTGGTATTGTTTCCGCAACTAACAGTATTATTCTTGATAAGGTTCAAGGTGAGTTCACAACATCCAGTGAACTGATGACTGTTAATGCGGTTGGAGTTGCATCAACCCTGCCAGGATCACAACCATCCTCCATTGATAACACCGCAACTTATAAGGATGGATTGCATGTCAAGGTTAATCATAGAAACCATGGTATGCACGCTAGAAATAACAGAGTTACAATCTCTGGTGTAACTGGTGTTACCACTACAACAACTGTATCTGCACAGTATTCAAATACATCAACTACAGATCTTAATGTTGGATCAGTATCAGTATTCTCAAGTTTTGAGAATGTTGGAGTTTCAAGTACTAACCCAGGATATGTAAAGATTAATAATGAAATTCTTTCATACACTGGCGTTGATGCGGGATCTACTCCTAAGAAACTAACTGGTATTTCTAGAGGAATCGATAACACCGTCGCGGAAACGCATAGAGTTGGTGACATTGTTCAAAAGTATGAATCTTCTGGAATTTCTTTGAGAAGAATCAATACAACTCATTCGTTTGCAAATGTAAACAACTCAAATGAAATCACTCTCGATAGTTATTTCATCAAGATTGATACAACTTCAAGTGGTATTGGTACTGTTAGAGATGGCACTAATAACTTTAGAAAATTAAAAATTAGTGAGACTGAAGTTAGTGGTGGATCTAAGACAAAGGCGACACAAAACATCCAGTTTGAGGCCGTAACTCCACTCGTAGAATTCTTAACACCAAGAGACACCAGTCTTGGTGGAAGAGTTAGAACGGTTTCTGGCACCAGTGCAAATGGAACGGAGGTTTCATTCCAGGATAAAGGATTTGAAAATGTAACTCTCAATGGAATAAATTACTTCAACGATCCTAGAATTATGGCATCTAGGATCAATGAACAAAATCAACTTACATCTTTACCTGGAAGTAAGTCCTTCACAATGGAACTGGTTCTTTCATCACAAGACCAGAATGTATCACCAGTAATTGACATTGATAGACTTGCAGTAATCACAACTACAAACAGACTGGATCAAAGAGTCACTAATTATCCAGATGATTCTAGAGTCAATGAAAGATTCAATGATCCAAATGCTGCCGTTTACATTACTAAGAGAGTTAATCTTGAAAATCCAGCCACATTCTTACAAGTTAAGTTTGCTGCATATCGTCATGTATCCAATGATATTAGAGTTCTTTACAGATTACTTAGAACAGATACTCTGTCACAAGAATCCACATATGAACTCTTCCCTGGTTATAATAATATGACGGATACAACGGGTGATGGATTTGGTGATCAGGTCATTGATCCAAAACTGAATAATGGTAGACCTGACAGATTTGTACCTGCTTCAGGAAACGTTGATGACTTTAGAGATTATCAGTTCACTGCAAGTAATCTCCCCGAATTTAGTGGATTTGAAATTAAGGTTATCTTGAGTGGTACAAATCAGGCTTATGTACCTAGAATTAGAGACTTTAGAGCAATCGCGTTTGCATAATGGAATACAAGAAGGTTGAAGGTCATCCAGGTCTCATTCGGGATCTGGAGTCCAATGCAGTTATCAACAATGATAAATCTGCATATCAAAATTATGTTCAATTGAGAGAACAAAAACTCAAAGAGAAAGAGAGACTTGACAAATTAGAAAATGAAGTGGGTGAAATCAAATCTCTTCTCCAAAAGTTAGTTGATAAGCTCTAATTATAAATACATCTAGACGAACACTATCTAAAGAATGGCTGTATATGTTGTCAATTTGGTGATCGATCAAGGTGTCGATTTTTCCCAAACACTTAATTTAGAAAACAGCTCAACCAATGCTGCTTCTAATTTGACTGGATATACAGGTGCATCCCAACTTCGTAAACACTCATCCAGTAGTAAATCATATGCATTTACTTTGACTTTTCCCGATAGGATTAATGGTGTTGTCAAAATTACCATGACAGACATCCAAACTAAAAGGATAAAGCCTGGACGTTACATTTATGACATTATACTGACTAACGACAATGGTTTGAAAGAACGAGTTGTGGAAGGGTCGGTATTGGTTAGAGAAGGAGCGACTAGGGAGTAACTAGAAGATGCCTGAAATTAAGGTTCGTATTGGACAACAATCTGCAATTAAGGTTGCAACAACAGCCACTGGTGCAACTGGTGGTACTTTAGCTGGTTTGAGTGACACCGATGTTAGTTCGGTTGCAAATGGTTCTGTATTGGTTTATGACGCAAACACAACACAGTGGATAGCCACTAATACGCTAACCCCAGGCAACACAAAAAACTTAGACGTTAACGGAGGATCATTCTAATGGCCAGTAAGATTAGGATCTTTAGATCTACTGGTGCGACTGCTCCCAGTTCTCTTGAATATGGAGAACTTGCGATCACTGTCGAACAAGGCACAGCAGGAACTTCTGCAAACAAAGCTGGTCGTCTGTTCATTGGGAACGTATCGGGCAATCCAGTTGAAATTGGTGGAGAATATACCTACAAACTCATGGATCACCCCCATGGGGAACTTATTAATTCTTCCGTTGCAATTGTTGATAACAGTGGTCAAATTAATGGGTGGAACGTCGCTGGCATCCTTACCGCAACTAGGGCTTCCATTACAGATATCAACGTATCTGGTGCATCAACCGTTGGTGTTCTTACGGTAAGTAATAACTTAAATGTTGGTGGTGCCCTTTACATTGGAGGAAATGAAGTTGTTGCTTTAGGCGGTAATGCTGAATTTGAAAACTTAAACGTAACTGGTATTACCACTCTTGGTAATGGAAGTGATGATACCACTTCGATTAATTCTAGAGCCACTTTTGCAACCGACGCTACATTTGACACCAGTGTTATTGTAGGAGCCGCTCTTACTGTATCTGGTGCTCTAGATGTTGATGGTGGTGCCAACATCAGTGGTGGTGAAACAATCCTTTCTTCTGCAACGGTAAGTGATCTTACAGATAATCGAATTGTTATTGCTGGTAATGGTGGTGCCCTTGAAGGTGATGCAAGTCTCACTTATGATGGTACTGATTTAAGCGTAAACTCTGCAATAATTACTGATCTTACCGCAACTAGAGTTGTTCTTGCTGGAACTGGAGGTGCTGTTGAGGATAATGTCAACTTACGATATAGTAATGGTACTGGTCTTTTAGTTGGACTTGCCGGCGTTAATGTAGTTGGACTTTCTACTTTTACTGCAGGTCTTGATGTTACGGGAATTGTAGATTCGGCAACTGCACTTCGTTCTCCTGTTGGTGTCATCACCGCATTGACGACAACCAATCTTGTAGGTGCTGCAGTCACATTTACAACTGCTGTAACTCTGGGTTCTGGTGGCACTAAGTATACTCTACCTGTTGCTGATGGAGCTCCAAATCAGGTTCTTACAACTAATGGTTCTGGAGTAGTTTCTTTCCAAGAGTCATCTTCAACACTTGTCATCAGTGCTGGTGCAGCTACAACGGATGGTGTAAATCTCCTTACTGATACTTTTACTGTTGCTGCAACCAATAACGAAACTAAAACAACATTAACAGATAACACAATTACTGTTGGTCTTGCTACCGACATTGTTGTTGGTGGTGGAATGACCATTACCAATAATCTTCTTGTTCTTGGTAATTTAACCGTTGAAGGAACAGAGACAATCATCAACGTCGAAAGACTTGATGTCCAAGACAAGACTATCGGTGTTGCATCAACATCGACTGCATCAAACGCAACTGCTAATGGTGGTGGTTTCTTTGTTCATGCAGGAAGTGATGGTGACAAAACTATCTTCTGGAACTTAACTGAAAATGGTTTTGAGGTTAACCAGGATTGGTTACCTACTGCAGATGGATCTCTCGATCTGGGTAATACCAACAGAGAATGGCAAAATCTGTTTGTTGATGGTCTTGCAGAACTCGATGATGTCAATGTATCTGCAGCTGCAACAATCAATACCCTGAACGTAACGGGTACAGGCACGATCGCAACCGCCGATATTAACGGTGGTAATATCGATGGAACTGTAATTGGTGCTGCGTCTTCTGCGGCTGGTACGTTCCTTGCGTTAAATGCACTTAGTATAACAACAGGAGGACCATTAAACGCTGAAGAAACCACACTTGCAGATCTAATCGTTTCTGGTGTTACAACTACCACTGGATTACTTGATGTAAACGGTGGCGCCAATGTTTCTGGTGGTGCTGGTTTAGTTGTTAGTGCTAATGGTCTTAACGTAACTGGTGTATCAACATTTAACAATAATGTTAACTTCAGCGGAACGATTGATGTTGATGGTCAAGTCATCTTTGATGATGTTGTAGTTTCTGCTGCTGCAACAATCGCCACTGTTGATATCAATGGTGGTGTAATTGATGGAACTGTAATTGGTGCTGCGTCTTCTGCGGCTGCAACTTTTACAACTGTTAATTACACATCACTGACTGGTGGTGCAATTAGTGCTGTTGGAAGTCGCATCGATGCTGGTGACGTTACTTTCACAAACCTGAGAGTAACTGGTGTCTCTACTGTTGCATCCCTGTTCCTCTCTGC
>Ga0208162_1000379_pt1 | contig 26195 bp, 29 predicted proteins | sample CB_VirMetaG_4_FD_184539 | JGI IMG/M metagenome (GOLD analysis project Ga0208162, IMG submission 184539) | Freshwater to marine saline gradient viral communities from Chesapeake Bay - CB_1508_1M Viral MetaG (SPAdes) (version 4) | ecosystem: Environmental > Aquatic > Marine > Coastal | place: USA... | reverse complement strand
ACTTTAGATGATATTATAGATACGCATGATATACTTTTCAATAGAATATTTGTATTGGAAAGTGATGATGAAGATGAATTGATGTGTACATACAACATATCGTATGTAACTAAATACAATATGTTACCTGATACAATATCAGTACATAGAAAAAAAGAAACAAATACCATATACACAATCAATGCTTTAAATCAACTCATTAGAATGCTCAATGGTGGTAATTTAGACAAATCATATACAGTTAACTGGGATGATTATTCAAATTCAATAATGTTGGTTAGAGGTGGGGAATTCAGTATATTACCAACTAAGGTATATAATATTATTACGATAGAATAAAGGTAACGTAAAATTAACATTGGGGGGTTGATATTATCAACTCTTTTTTGTATCATTACATCAATGTCTCTACAACTAGGTTATGCTTGTATTAACCTTGCTCTAGGTAAGCAAGGAATACACACGAATCGCAGTATGATTCGTAAAACATTTGATAAACGTGGTCTTTCATACGTGTCCGAATTGGCTCTAAAAAACGTAACCGACCTTAAACGTATCATTCAATGGAATATTGATAACGGTGTACCGCTCTATCGTATGAGTAGTGGTATATTTCCGTGGATGAGTGAATATCAATTTACCGATTTACCTGATTATGAGAGTATACATTCTATTCTCAAAGAGGCTGGAGAATTTGCCCAAAATCACGGGCATAGATTGAGTTTTCACCCCGGTCAATTTTGTGTATTGGCATCACCTAACGAAGATGTTGTTAATCGTTCTATTGATGAGTTAGACAAGCATTCACAGATTATGGATATGATGGGTCTACCAAAATCTAATATGGCTAAAATCAATATCCATGTGGGAGGTGCATATGGTGACAAACAATCTGCTCTTCAAAGATTCTGTGAAAACTTCAAACGACTACACCCACATACACAAGCACGTCTTACTGTAGAAAACGATGACAAAGCTAGTATGTATTCTGTTGTTGATTTGTATGACGGCATTCACAAAGTTATTGGTATTCCTATTGTGTTTGATTATTACCATCACAAATTTTGTACTGGTGGACTTACCGAACAAGAGGCTCTCCAACTTGCAATCAGTACGTGGAATTGCAAACCATGTACTCATTACTCAGAATCACGCAGAGTTGAACAAAAACTAGTCATTGAAGAGTTGTGTAGAAAAAACAACATCAGTATGGACGAACTACCCAGTTGGCCAACCCTTTCAAAAGTGTATAATCAATACTGTAAAACTAAAGAACAAGCTCATAGTGATTACATAATGGGCCCAATCAATGATTATGGGCATGACATTGATGTAATGGTTGAAGCAAAGATGAAAGAACAATCTTTAATACAATATCAAAAAATTCAAAATAAAATTTTGATTTCTGAATAACAATTCTTATATTTACAAACATCACTAAAAACTTAAAATTCAAAATTATGTCACTAGATTTAGATTCAATTAGAAACAAACTAAACAGCTTGCAAAAATCAACTTCAAAGAAGAGTGATTTTATTTGGAAACCTGAAACTGGTAAAAACCAAATCCGAATTGTACCTTATCAATTCAATAAGGAAAATCCTTTCATTGAAGGTTATTTTCATTACAATTTGGGTAGAAAAACTTATTTATCTCCACAAACCTATGGAGAATCAGACCCTATTGTTGAATTTTCCGAGCAGTTGAAGTCAACTGGTGTTAAGGAAGATTGGCAACTTGGTCGTAAGCTAGAACCAAAAATGAGAATTTATGTTCCTGTATTGGTTCGTGGTAAGGAAAATGAGGGTGTTAAACTTTGGGGATTCGGTAAAACTGTTTATCAAGAATTGCTCAACTATATTGTTGACCCCGATTATGGTGATATTACCGACTTGAAAAATGGTAGAGATGTGGTTGTTACTTACGTTCCTGCCGAAGGCGCTAATTATCCCAAAACATCTATCATGATTAAACCAAACCCAACTCCGGCAACTGAAGAGCGGGCTATCGCCGATATGGTGTTGAATCAACAATCCGATTTCTTTGATGTCTTTGAAAAGCGTTCGTATGATGAACTAAAGAATGCTCTTGAAATGTATATCAATCAAGATGAAGTTGTCGATGAACAAGTTCAATCTGAAAAACAAGAAACCAGTTCGGTTACTAAAACCGATGATTTGGATTCAGCATTTGATGACCTATTCAATTCCTAATCCACTTAACTCTTAATTATGAAAATTACATCTGACGGTAAAAAGTACATTTCTAAAAATGTAGAATCACCTATCAAAACTTTGGCGGGTGAGTTGGATAAACGTGGGCAATTCAATGGTGCCATTAGTGATATCATTGCTCACGTTTTAAAGAACATCAATGAAATTTCAAAATGGGAAAATGCCGATGAGCAAACGTGATGATTTAACACAAGTTATAGCCGATTCTATCAATAAAAAGTTTAAGGACTATAAAACGGCTTTCTTTTTAGACGGAATGGAAGAAACTCCAACTGACTTAACTGAGTGGATTTCTACAGGGTCATCTATGTTAGATTTGGCTATTTCCAATAGAAAACATGGTGGAATACCAGTTGGTAGAATTACAGAGATAACCGGACTTGAAGCTTCTGGTAAGTCGTTGGTAGCCGCTCATCTTTTGGCAAATACTCAAAAGAAGGACGGGTTGGCCATATTCATAGATACTGAAAATGCTATCAATGAGCAGTTTTTGGGGGCTATTGGTGTTGACCTAAACAAGATGTTATATATCCAAACGGAAACGGTTGAAGATATATTTGAAATTGTTGAAAGTATCATTACAAAAGTTCGTGAGTCTGATAAAGATAAGTTGGTTACCATTGTGGTTGATTCGGTAGCCGCCGCTACAACCAAAGTAGAACAATCTGCTGATTATGAAAAGGATGGGTGGTCTACTGCCAAGGCAATTGTTATTTCAAAGGCAATGCGAAAGATTACACAATTGATTGGTAGACAACGAGTGGCTTTGGTTTTTACAAACCAACTCCGAGAAAAACTTGGTGTTATGTTTGGAGACAAGTATACTACTTCAGGTGGTAAAGCGCTTCAGTTCCACGCATCTTGCAGATTGAGATTGAAATCTGTTGGTCAATTGAAGGCAAAGATACATGGTAAAGAACAAGTGGTTGGTATCAAAACGAAGGCACAAGTTGTGAAAAATCGAATGGGACCACCACTACGTACCGCTGAGTTTAATATACTTTTTGAATCCGGTATTGATGATTTTGGTAGTTGGTTAGAGGTGATGAAAGATTACAACATCGTAAAGCAAAGTGGCGCTTGGTATACTTACATCAATGAAGAAACTGGTGAAGAAATCAAATTCCAATCAAAGGACTTCGAAGAAAGGGTACTGAGTGATTCATCTAATCGAGATGATATCTACAACAAAATTGCAGATGCGGTAATCATGGCTTACAAAACCGACAATATAGGTATTGATGATATTGAGGTTGGTATTGATGATGTTCCAAATGGCTAAATTTAGTGAACAAGTATATTGAAATTCTGCGGAACTTAAAGGAAGAGTCCGCAACCAATGATAATCCAAATTCTAGGATATTGTTGGTTGACGGACTCAACCTTTTTATTAGGTCATTTGCAGCAACGCCTGTTGTAAATGATAACGGTGAACATATTGGGGGGATTACTGGTTCCCTTTTGAGTATGGGGTATGCCATTAAGATGCTAAAACCTACTAGAGTAATTGTTTGCTTCGATGGTAAAGGTGGTTCTGTAAGACGTAGGAAGTTGTATGATGGGTATAAATCCAATCGTAAAGTTTCTCAGAAAGTTTTTAGACCAAACACATATTCATTGGAAGAAGAAAAGGTATCTATGACTAGACAAATGTCTAGGTTAATAGAATATATGGATAATCTTCCAATAACCACATTGGCTATTGATAATATAGAAGCAGATGATGCTATAGCATACATCACACAACAAATATACAATCAGGAAGAATGTTTTATTATGTCTTCCGACAAAGATTTTTTACAGTTGGTTGATGATAGAGTTAGAGTTTGGTCCCCGACAAAAAAGAAACTGTATGACTGCGAATCTGTATTTGATGAATTTGGGATACACTCCCATAATTTTTTAGAGTACCGTTCGATAATTGGTGATAAATCAGACAACATTGGTGGTATTCGAGGGGCTGGTCCAAAGTCTCTTAAAAAGCAAATTCCAATACTTTTTGATAGTGAATCGGTTGGTATTCACGAAATAATTGATTATGTTTGTAATTCTAACAGCAAGTCAAAATTGATTGAAACTATTCGAGACAGTAAATCAATCCTAGAACGTAACTATCAGTTAATGCAGTTACGTGATGTTGATATTTCTGGATTTGCCAAATCATCAATAATGGATTCTGTTAGACAACCAATTAATAGATTAAATAAATTAGCTATAACTAGAATGTTAATTCAAGATATGATGAATACTTCCATCAAAAATCCAGATGTATGGATACGTGAAGTATTTACAACGTTAAATGTTATGGCTGATAAATCCCATAGCGTATGACAGATAGACTGAGTGAGTATGGTTATAATTTTCAGATAAAGGTGTTGGCTTCTCTTTTCAAAGATAAGTCATTTCTAAATCAAGTTATTGATATATTAGAAACTAGTTATTTTGAGAGTGAGGCAAATCAATTTATCATCGATGTAATCCGTGAATATTTTCAACAATACAAAACATCTCCATCGATGGAGGTGTTAAAGGTTAAAATTAGTGAAATAGAAAATGATGTTCTAAAAGAAATGGTTGTTGACCAAATTAAGCAAATTTGGAAACATTTAGAGTCGGATGATTTGGAGTTTGTAAAGGAAAAAACTCTTGAGTTTTGTAAAAATCAAAGGTTGAAGTCTGCTATAATGGACTCTGTGAACTTACTGAAAAATGGTAAGTATGATGAAATTAAGCTGAAGATTGATACTGCAATGAAAGCAGGTGCTGATAGAGATGTTGGACATGAATACATGCAACATATTGATGAGCGATATGAAGAATCGGTTCGAAATACAATCACTACAGGTTGGGATGTCATTGATGATGTGACCTCCGGTGGATTGGGTAAGGGTGAACTTGGGGTTGTAGTAGCACCAGCCGGTATTGGAAAATCTTGGTTACTAGCCAATATAGGAGCAAATGCCGTTCGTTCTGGATTAAAGGTAATCCACTATACGCTTGAGTTAAATCAGGCTTACGTTGGATTGAGATATGATAGTATTTTCACTGGTATAGCCAATCAAAATTTGAAATACAATATTGATGAAGTAAAGAGAATTGTTGGTAACATCAAAGGTGATTTGGTAATCAAGTATTATCCAACAAAAACGGCAACAACTAATACATTATCAAGTCATATTGAAAAATGTAAGATACAAGGGTTTAATCCAGATTTGATAATTGTAGACTATGCCGACCTTTTAAGGTCTTCCATAACATCAAGAGAAATTAGACATGAATTGGGTAGTATCTATGAAATGTTACGTGGATTGGCCGGAGAGCAAGAATTACCAGTGTGGACTGCAAGTCAGGCCAATCGTGCGGCTCTTGAGGATGATGTAATTGGAGCTGAAAAGATTTCTGAGGATTACAGTAAAATCATGACGGCCGATTTTGTTGTTTCACTATCTCGTAAATTGGAAGATAAGGTGGCTGGTACTGGTAGAATTCATGTGATTAAAAATAGATTTGGGCCAGATGGTATTACATTCCCAACTAAAATGAATGCATCAAATGGTAAGATAGACATTTATGATAGTCAATCTACTGATGGGAAGACAACGCAAAAATCAATGGATAACGGTCAGGATTATACTCGAAAATTATTGAAAAATAAATTCAAAGAATTAACTTCTGGATAGTGTTATGTGATATTTATATATCCAACTAAAAATTAGAGATTTATAATATGGAATTATCAAATAAAATTTTATCAGACATTACGGTGTATATGAAGTACGCCAAGTATATCCCCGAGTTGAATAGACGGGAAACATGGGAGGAATTGGTAGACCGAAACAAAGAAATGCATATCAAGAAATATCCAGATTTACGGGATGAAATTGAAAGTGTGTATCAATTGGTGTATGACAAAAAGGTTTTACCCTCAATGCGTAGTATGCAGTTTGCCGGTAAGGCTATTGAAATTAGTCCAAATAGAGTTTACAATTGTGCGTATCTACCAATTGATGATTGGCGTTCTTTTAGTGAAATTATGTTTTTACTTTTGGGAGGTACTGGCGTAGGTTATAGTGTTCAAAAACACCATGTAGAAAAATTACCCGAAATTCGTAAACCAAATATAAACAGAACACGTAGATTTTTAATTGATGATTCCATTCAGGGTTGGGCCGATTCGGTTAAGGTTTTAATTAAGAGTTACTTATATGGTGGTAGTAAAATCAAATTCGATTTTAGTGATATTCGCCCAAAGGGTGCTAGACTTGTTACAAGTGGTGGTAAGGCCCCCGGACCACAACCATTAAAGGAATGTTTGATTAAAGTAGAAGGAATTCTTTCAGAAAAACAAGATGGAGAAAAACTAAAACCAATTGAAGTTCATGATATTGTTTGTTATATTGCTGATGCTGTATTGGCGGGTGGAATCCGCAGAGCCGCACTTATCTCATTATTCTCTGCCGATGATGATGACATGATTTCTTGTAAAAGTGGCCATTGGTGGGAGAAGAACCCACAACGTGGTAGAGCTAACAATTCGGCAGTTTTGATGAGACATCGTATAACCAAAAAGTTCTTTATGGATATATGGAAACGTGTTGAACTTTCTGGAGCTGGAGAACCGGGTATCTATTTATCAAATGATAAGGATTGGGGTACAAACCCTTGCTGCGAAATCGCACTTCGTCCATATCAGTTCTGTAATCTAACAGAAGTGAACGTAAGTAATATTGAATCACAAGAAGACCTTAATACTCGTGTTAAGGCAGCTGCGTTTATTGGAACTCTACAAGCTGGATATACCGATTTTCACTATCTTAGACCAATATGGCAACGTACAACTGAAAAGGACGCTTTGATTGGCGTTAGTATGACAGGTATTGGAAGTGGTGTGGTACTTGGATATGATATGAGTAAAGCTGCAAATGTTGTGAAAGATGAAAATGAAAGAGTGGCAAATCTCATTGGTATCAACCCAGCAGCTAGAACCACTTGTGTGAAACCTGCTGGTACAACTTCATTGACACTTGGTACAAGTTCTGGAATTCATGCTTGGCACAATGATTATTACATCCGTAGAATTCGTGTAGGTAAGAATGAAGCAATTTATACATATCTTGCAATAAATCACCCAGAACTTATAGAGGATGAGTATTTCCGACCACATGATACGGCAGTTATTTCAATTCCTCAGAAAGCGCCTTCTGGTGCCATTCTAAGAACCGAGAGTAGTTTTGACTTGTTAGAACGTGTTAAAAAAGTTTCTGAAGAATGGATTGTACCGGGTCATAGAAATGGAAATAACACCCATAACGTATCAGCTACCGTATCCATTAAAGATGGCGATTGGGATGCTGTTGGTGAGTGGATGTGGAGTGAGCGTGAAAATTACAATGGTTTATCCGTTTTACCATATAACGGTGGAACTTATACTCAAGCCCCATTTGAGGACTGTACAAAGGAAGACTATGAAAGATTGATGAAAAGTTTGCATGATGTTGACTTGAGTAAAGTAATCGAACTCACAGATGAAACTGACTTGAAAGGAGAATTGGCATGCGCTGGTTCAAGTTGCGAAATTGCTTGATGTCGGGTTTTTTTGAAATCAAAGGATTACTATATGGACAATGGTAAGGTAGTTTTTACTGAACAGTATCATATGAAACGAGGTTACTGTTGTGGTAATGGTTGCCGCCATTGTCCATATAATCCAAAGCATAAGAAAGGCTCTACTAAGATTAAATGATTGACCGATGTTGATTAAAGAGATACCGAAGTCTTTAGCAGTACCATTTATACAACAATATCATTATAGTAAGATACTTCCAAGGTTAACAAAACATTATATTGGGTTTTTTGAAGATGATAAACTAGTAGGAGTGGTAACGCTTGGTTGGGGTACACAACCCTTACAAACCATTAAAAAGATATTTCCAAATAAACAATTTACCACTGCAGATTATTTTGAAATTGGTAAGATGTGCTTTATCCCCGATAAAAACAATTCTAATTGGGGGTCTTATGCATTATCACAACTCATCAAGTGGATAAAGAAAAATTTAGATATAAAATTTCTATATACTCTTGCTGATGGAATCATGGGTAAATGTGGTTATGTGTATCAAGCATCAAATTTCATTTATATTGGTAAATTTAAAACTGATGTATATCTCGATGAATCTACTGGTGAAAAAATACACCCCCGAAGTGCAAAGGAGTTGTGTAAAGAAAATGCTCAGATACTAGGTAAGTCAAAGGTTTTTTGGTTAACTCATGAGTTTTGTGAATACAAAAAAATATCAAGAATTAGGGGATTGATGTTTAGATACATTTACCCATTGGATAAATCAAATAGAAAACTTGTTTACAATTTATATGGTAATCTACCATACCCAAAACAAAGTGATTTGCTTTTTGAAAAACGAGTTAATACTGGTAAATTTGAAGTGATACCTATGCCAAAATTCAACATGGATGTGTTCAACCACAATTATCAAAAATATGGAATAAATGAGAAGTCCAAAACATTTTTTGATATATGAAAGAACCTAATAAGTTTTATTGTGATACATCGCGAGTTACACTTCGAGAAATAAAAAAATCAGTAGCTGAGAACATGGTAGTTAAATATCATTATTCTCACACATGGACCTCATGTCGTTACGCATTGGGTGTTTTTTACAAAAATGACAACCCCGATGTGTTGGGTAACTTTGAAGAGTTGATAGGGTGTTTGGTTTATGGGTTTCCACTTGGTAGATTAACTGTAAAATCAATTACAGATGATTTAGAAAATGACGAGTGCTTGGAATTAACCCGAATGTATATCCACGATGGGTATGGTTCGAACATTGAATCATATTGTATATCACAATCATTCAGATGGTTAAAGGAAAACGTGCCAAACATAAAGGTTTTAATTAGCTACGCAGACCCCGAACAAGACCATGAAGGTAAAGTGTATCAAGCAACTAATTGGTTATATCAGAGTGGTGATGATATAAAGTTAATTCCTAGTTATTGGCTTTCTGTTACAAATCCTCATAAATGGATACCTGAACGAAGTGTATATGATAAGTGGGGAACTGTAAGTGTTTCCTCACTTAAAACAATACTTGGTAAAAATGGTATATCTGAGTTTTGGACAAAACCTATGGCTAACAAACATAGGTATTTACAGATACTCACAGATAAGAGAGAAAAGCGTCAGATTATGGCTAAATTAAAGCACCCATTAAAACCATACCCAACATCATCATCAAGCTATAATCACTTGATTGAAAGACACGAAACTCACACACCAAAACAAGACTCTGAATTTTGGTAGTTCCAAAATAATTTCGTTAAGAATTTTAGGATATTTGAATAATAATTCGTATATTCATTTTTACAGACACAAGTGTAAATTAGTTTAACCATTTAAAATTAATAAGTTATTTACCAGAATATTCATTTCGACAGAAAGAACCAAGAAATCCATATTTGGGATGACGCTATGGGATACAAAAAAGAAAGGTTTGTAAGGTATGCTTACATAAAAGACCCAAATGGTCAATATGAATCTATCTATGGTGATAAGCTAAAACGTATTGGCTCTTGGGAATATGGTTCTGAGGACAAACTTTTCGAAAGTGATGTAAATCCAATTACTAGATTTCTCATAGATAACTATGGTGACTCTGATGAAGTATCAGATGGTCATTGTATCATGACATATGATATTGAAGTTGAAATGAATAGTGGATTACCAGACCCACTAATAGCCACAAATGAAATAACATCAATCGCATTTCACGACTCGATAACCAACGAGTACACAGTTTTTGTAGTAGGCGACACTAATACAGAATATAATCTTGAACGGGCAAATGTATCTATTTTCCGAGATGAGGTAAGTTTACTGCAGGCATTTATATCTACTTGGGAAAGTGTAAATCCAACAATTATCACTGGTTGGAATATTGATAGATTTGATAACAATTATCTTTATAACAGATTAAAAAGAGTATTGGGGGAATATGATGCAAATCGAATGTCCCCAATTGGTATTGTTGAATGGAACCCAAAACGTGAACGATATTTCTTTGCTGGGGTATCTTCACTTGATTATATGTCCTTGTATAAAAATTACACATATACAGAACTACCTAATTATCGGTTAGATACTGTGGCTAAGTTAACATTGGGTAGAGGCAAAGTTGAATACAATGGAAATTTGGACCAGTTATTCAGAGATGACTTGGAAAAGTTCATTGAGTATAACTTAGTGGATGTTGAATTGATTGTGGAATTTGAACGTAAACTACAATTCATTGAATTGGCTAGGGCTATTTGCCACACTGGGCATGTAGCTTATGAAGATTTTTTGTTTTCATCTAAATGGTTAGAGGGGGCTATTCTTACATTTCTACGTAGAAATAAAAAGGTATCCATCAATAAACCAAAGCGTACTGAAAGTGGTGGTACTTTTATGGGTGCATATGTTAAACCACCTAAACCGGGGTTACACAAGTGGATTTATGACTTGGACTTAACAAGTCTATATCCAAGCATTATTATGAGTATCAACATCAGCCCGGAAACTAAAATTGGAATGATTGAAAACTTTTCAATGGATTCTCATATGAAAGGGCAGATGGAATCTTATAAACTTATTGACACCAATGGTAATGAATATCCAGAACTTGATAGAAGTTCATTTAATGATTTTTTATTAGATACAAAATATTCAATATCATCCAATGGTGTATTATATCGAACTGATAAGATTGGTGTAATTCCTGAAATCTTGGATGTTTGGTTTAAAAAACGAGTTGAGTATAAGGATTTGATGAAACAGTTTGGAAACACTGGTGATGATGACAAGTACAAGTTTTACCATCAACGCCAGTTGGTCACCAAAATTATGCTTAATTCAATGTATGGTTGTTTGGGGCTTGAATCATTTCGCTACTATGATGTCGATAATGCTCTTGGTGTAACAGCAACTGGGCAAACTATCATCAAAACAACGGAGATGATTGCCAATCAATATTATTCACGGCAAATTGGAACCCCCGATGACTATAATGTTTACAGCGATACTGACTCAATTTATATGAGTACAATACCACTCATTATACATAGGAATCCGAATATTGATATAAATAACGATGAACAAATGGTACCTGCAATCTTAGATGTAGCAACCGAGGTTCAAAATCATATCAATAAAACTTATGATACTATGGCAAAACGTATGTTTAATATCAACTCACATAGATTTGATATCAAACAAGAAACCGTAGCCAAAAGTGGTTTCTGGGTTACAAAGAAAAGATATGCACAATGGATTATCAATGATAATACAGTTCCATGTGATAAGTTGGATGTCAAGGGGTTGGATGTAAAACGTAGTAGTTTTCCTGAGTACTTCAAGGAAGTTATGAAAACTGTATTGTGGGATATCATGAAAAATGTTGATAAGTCTGATGTTGATGAAAAAATATTGAACTACAAATCAAACATGTCATCCGAACCATTAATTCGAATTGCGAAAAATTCAGCAGTTAAGGAGTTGAGTAAATATGATATAACAAATACTATTGGTAAATTTAAACCGGCGACTCCAGCACACGTAAAATCAGCTATATCATATAATAAACTTTTATCTCACTTTGGGTTGGATTCTAAGTTTGAACCAATTAAGAACGGGGATAAAATAAAATGGATTTATATAAAACAAAATCCATTTGGTATTGGGTCAATAGCTATCACCGGATATAACGACCCACCTCAAATTCTACAATTTATAGAACAATACATTGATTACGATAAAATTTGGGATGCTGAAATGCAGGGTAAGTTAGAAGACTTTTATCAGGCACTGAATTGGGAGTTCCCTAATGAAAATTTGAAAATTGCATCCAAATTTTTTGGATTTTAATAAATAAATTACTATATTAAACATTATGAATAAAACATCAATAACAAACTTCATTTCCCGATATAATCTCGGTGGTGAAGTCGAATCGGTTAAAATTAACTCAACCGATGAAGGTATGTCTGTAAGTTTTATTTCAGACGATAAGACACTCTTAGGGAGTGTTCAAAGTGAAAACAAAGAATTCCCAAATGGAGAGTTCGGTATTTACACAACATCACAACTTAAAGGGTTGTTAGGTGTTTTAGATTCTTCTATTGAGGTTTCTGAAGGTGAAGCATCTTTAGTATTCTCAGACAAGAAGACATCAGTTAATTATATGTTAGCAGATTTATCTGTTATTCCTGCAGTTCCTGATTTAAAACAACTACCTGACTTTAATGCTGAAATTACATTAGATAATGAATTCATTTCAACATTTGTAAAGTCAAAAGGAGCATTAAGTGAATCAGATACATTTACTTTCTCTTGTAAGAACAACAAAGGTTCTGTTGTGTTGGGGTATCAAAAAATTAATTCTAACAGAATTTATATTAACGTAAACTGTAAATGTGATGGTGATATCGAACTAATCTCATTCTCAGCAAAATACTTGAAAGAAATCCTAAATGCAAATCGTGGTGCTAAATCATCTTCATTGAAGATTTCATCTCAAGGACTTGCATCGGTATCGTTTGAACACGATGGGTTTAAATCTAACTACTACCTAATAGAAATAAATTAAGGAGTAAATATGACTAAGGATTACAACCATCCATTGTATGGTAGGAGAGTTCTACATATTATGTCGCCTGTTAGGTGGAGTGGTTCTAAATTTAAACATCACGGTGATTCTAACTATAAAGTTATGGTCAAGACTATTAAGTTTTTACCGATGTGTCACCATACGATATTGGTTCCTACCAATAACACGATTTCTGATTTAGGTCCAAACGTAACATTAGTACCATTTGATTATACTCAATCTGTTTTATCGAATAGAGCATACTTTAACGGTAAACTCTTAAACAAACTCACAGATTGGAGAGGTCAAGATTTTGACTTTATATTTAATCATCAACCTGAACTTTTATATAATGTTGTAAATTCAATCATGTCTTCAAGATATGGTCTTACAGTAGAATGTTTCAACTTTTTCCATTGGGTAGACTGTCCAAAGAGTAGAGTTACGGATGGATATCCCGAAGGATTTTATAGACAACTTGAAGCAATCAATTGGTCTTACAAATCATACTTCCACTGCCCCGTATCAAAAGATTATATGAAATCTAATTGGAACAAAAGAGATTATATAGTTCAAGGTATTAATGATGAAGTCATGGATGAAAAGATTAACTACTTTCCATTAGGAGTAGGACAGTTCCCTGATTCGGAACCATTCCCTAATCCTGCACGAGGTAAAAAGATATTGTTATTCAATCATAGATGGAATAACTCAACAGGTATCGATAAACTTGTTGAATATACAGAAGACCTTGATAGAGATGAGTGGTTAGTTTGGGTTACTGATGAAAACGCTAAGAAACCTCAATCAGGTAAACCTGCACCAAAATGGATGTATGTCAAGAATTTACCAAGTGGTGGAGCATATCGTAATTTGATTGAACAGTCTCATGCTACTTTGTGTTTTGTTGATAATTACATGACTTGGAACTTGTCCGTACAAGACGCAATTAGATTAAACAAACCAAGTTTAGCATTTAAACATCCAACGCATGAATATGTTTTGGGTAAAGATTATCCATTATATTTCTCAAATAAAGATGAGTTCTTAGATGTAATAAATAAAATTCCTGAAGGTAAGAAATTTGATTGGGAATTACCACCACATGATGAAGACTTTAAAAATAATCTTGTTGGTGATTTAATACATTGTTTAGAAAACAGTAAGAAGAAACATACATCCAAAACCAAATACGGTGTGGAGTGGTTATATCATATCTTACAGGGTAATGGATATAAAAGGAACATCTTGTATAATAGTCACCCGTCATTACATAAAAGTAACGCATGGGAAGGTATTAGGCAGTGGTGTTTAGAAAGAGGTGTGAAAGATTCACCAAATGAAGTTTATACTAAACTTTGGATTCCTGAAGAAAACATTGATGATGTTAAGAAAATTATTGATGAAGCAGGAAACGTAGATTACAAAGGTGACCCATTAGATGAGTCTAAGAGAGACCCTAAATGGTCACAAAACTTTACATCAAATAAATTCTTTTAATATGAATAATTCACTGCAGATTAAATTTAAAAAAGTTAGAGAGAACGCAGTTGCTCCAAAGATTGCAAATCATGGAGATGCTGGGGCAGATTTAACAGCCATATCTGTTGACTATGATATCAATAACATAATCACATATGGAACTGGTATAGCTGTTGAAATACCTGAAGGGTATGTTGGGTTAATTTTTCCTAGAAGTTCTATTTATAAGAAGCAATTGATTTTATCAAATTCCGTTGGGGTTATAGATTGTGGATATCGAGGCGAAATCAAATTCAAATTTTGGGGAGACCGAGAATCTGATGTTTATAAAATTGGAGATAGAATTGGTCAATTGGTAATTATGCCCATTCCAAGTGTTGAATGGCAAGAAAGTGAAGAACTTACTGATTCGGTACGTGGTGAAGGTGGATTTGGAAGTACTGGGGTATAGTATATAAACGAATAACACATTGGATGAAAACTAAGTGGATAGATACTTATAATAAAGAATTATATCCATGAAATACAAATACATTAGAAATTGTCCCGTGTGTGATATTGAGATTTCATATACTCGAAAAAGAACATTAAATGAAGCAAACAAAAATAATACAGTTTGTAAGTCGTGTCGTAGTAGACGATACCCGATAGAATCTGAATATGTTAGAAAATGTCCACAATGTTTATCAGATATTAAATATAAGAATAGACAGAGCAGAGATACAGCAGATAATCGGAATACTTCATGTAGTAAATGCAGATTAAAATGGCACGAAACAAAATTTGGAACAAAAAAATATAATACATTTAAATCTATTTGTAAATTATGTGGATCAACTAAAACACATTATACTAAGCATAAATTAAGTGATGTGCAGTTAAAAACTCATATATTAAATGCAAATAAAAAAATGTGTAGGTCATGTGCAATGAAAACTAGATGTTTGGAAAAACCATCAATGTATAATACAGCCCCTGAGCTAGAATTAAAGTTAATTCTGAATGAATTAAATATTGATTATATATTTCAATACCGTGTTGATAACAAATATTATGATTTTTATATTCCTGAAACGAATACATTGGTAGAAGTCGATGGTATATATTGGCATGGTAAAGATAAATTAGATACTGAATTAGATGCGGCTCAAATTAGAACAAGAAAAAACGATAAAATTAAAAATGAACTGGCTAAACGATTAGGATTTAATTTAATAAGAATTTGGTCAGATGAATTAACAATTGAAACTGTAAAAAATAAATGCTTAATTTAAACAACACCGAACATACGATTTGGACTGAGCGGTATCGTCCACAAACCTTAGATGATTACATCGGTAATGAATTACTGAAAGACAAAGTTGGCCTATATATAGAATCTGGTGATGTTCCACATCTATTGTTATATGGAACGGCTGGAACCGGAAAAACTACTCTGGCAAAAATCATAGCTAATTCAATTGATGCCGATGTGATGTATATTAATTTTTCAGACGAAAATAATATTGAAACGGTGAGAACCAAAATCAAAAACTTTGCCAGTTCAATGGGGTTCAGAACATGGAAGATTTGCATTTTGGACGAGGCGGATTTCGGCACACCAAATGCACAAGCAGCACTTCGTAATCTGATGGAAACATTCTCTAAATCTACTCGTTTCATCTTAACGTGTAACTATGTAGAAAAGATTATTGACCCAATCCAATCTAGATGTCAAGTGTTTGGTATCACACCACCATCTAAAGCAGAGGTAGCAAAACGACTACACACAATTCTTCAACAAGAGTCTGTTGAATTTGATGTGAAAGACTTGGGTGTGTTGGTGAATAGTGGTTATCCTGATATCAGAAGAGTCCTAAACGCAGCACAACGACAAGTAGTTGATGGTAAATTGAAGATTGATAAAACTTCAATGATACAGGCAAACTATATGGATGAGTGTTTGCAAGTTCTAAAGTCGGATAGTGATACGAAAACTAAGTTTACAAAAATCAGACAAATTATTGCAGATAGTAAAGTAAAAGACTTTACACCATTCTTTAAGTTTTTGTATGACAACGTGGATGAATTCGCTGGAGAACATGTAGGCGAAGTTATTGTAAAGTTGGCTGATGCCCAGTACAAGGATACATTTGTTATTGATAAAGAAATCAATGTAATGGCAACAATTTTGGGTATCATTGAATTTACTTAATATGCACTGGTTACATCACATATTGGGAACTTGTGGAGAGCCGCACCCATCACTTCTATCTTTATTTGGAATTGTCCCAACTATTTACTATATTGTGAAATCTAAGATTAATGGCAAAGACAATTTTTGAACATCTTTCAGGGATAAAGGAAAAGAAGGTATCTTGGGATACACTTACTGATGCTGATAAGAAAACATTTAGTCCATTTCTTATCAATAGATTTCTGAGTATGAATATGGACTACATTGAGTTTGTAAATGACTTACAGAAGTATACCGTTGGATTACTGAAACCAAGTGAAGTTTATAAACTTTATTATCACTTTTTACCAGCTCAAAAGACTTGGGACAAGTATATAAAAGGAAAAACAGAAAAAAAGTATGAACCCGAATTACTTGATTATTTAACTAAATGGTTTGGAGTATCAAAACGTGAAGTTGTAGATTACTTACAAATCCTACCAAAAGAGGAAGTAAGAGAGATACTATCAGCATACGGTCTTGATAAAAAAAGAATAACCAAACTCACACTTTTTAAAAATTCTTGATATTTATAAGTACATTTAGATTGAGGATTAAATTATGGTGAAATTAAAAGATTTGTTAAAAGAAAATGTAGATGATTTAGAATCACTAGCATCATATGTAAATGCAAAATTAATGAATTCCCGTCACGAGGGGTTTGCTAGATACATTTCACCAAATATGATTATGGTATATCATCCATACGGGTGGTTATATACTGATGATAAAACGGCCACACTAAAATATGTTAGCAAACTATTTACTAGCCGGGGTGGTGCAGGATTTAAACAAATAAAAACACCCGCAAACATAAAAAAACAATATAACGCTCGTGGTATAGTTTTATTTAAGTTTAGTTAAAACTTTATATACGGTAATTAAAAAAACAAAAAAAAGTTATGGAAAAAAAGTTTCAACCAATTCAAGATAGAGTTGTTATTCAACCTATCCATGAGGATGTAACACAAGGTGGTGTTATAATCCCCGATACATCTCAAGATGGTATTCTACAGGGTACTGTAATTGCAGTTGGCCCCGGTCTCCTACTAATTACTGGTGAGCATGGAGCAATGCAATGTAAACCCGGAGATGTTGTGTATTACAGTCGAATGACTGCCCAACGATTTGATGATGAAGATAACCTTTATGTTGTAAAGGAATCTGAATTACTAACAATTGTAAAATAAGAAAATAAGTTATGAAGAAAAACGTAGACTTGGGCTCAGATGCCCGAAAATCCCTATTGGATGGTGTTAGAAAACTAAATGATGCGGTTTCGGCAACTTTGGGACCAAAGGGTAGAAATGTTGTACTACAACGTGATGGTGAATTTGTTTCAACAAAAGATGGTGTAAGTGTTGCCAAAGAAATCAATCTTGAAAATGCACTTGAAAATGCAGGTGCGCAGATGGTAAAGCAAGTATCTGCCGAAACCAATGAAGAAGCCGGTGATGGTACTACCACTAGTACGGTGTTGGCATACAATATTTTGAATCTAGGATTTCAACGCGTTGAGAAAGGCGCTAATCCAATCGATTTGAAAAGAGGTATGGATTTGGCTGTCAAAGATGTTGTTTCTCGTTTGGTTCAGAAAAGCCATGATATCAGTAGTAAGGCTGAAATTCTATCAGTAGCTAGCATTTCTGCTAACAATGATACTCATGTTGGTAATTTGATTGCCGATGCAATGGACCGTGTTGGAACCGAGGGTGTTATTACAGTTGAAGATAGTAATACTACCAACGATGAATTGGAAGTTGTAGAGGGTATGCAATTCGACCGTGGGTATTTGTCTCCACACTTTATTACCAATCAACAAGAAATGATTGCACAGTTGGAAAATCCTGTGATTCTTAGTGTTGATAAAAAACTTACCAATCTAAAAGAATTGGTTAAAGTGTTGGAATATTGTATTTCAGGTGACCATTCACTTTTGATTATTGCTGAGGATGTAGATGCAGAAGCACTTGCCGGTTTGATTGTAAACAAAGTACGTGGTACCATCAAAGTTGCAGCAGTTAAAGCACCTGGATACGGAGATAATCGAAGCGCAACTCTACAAGATATTGCCACTCTTACTGGTGGTAGTGTGGTTGACCCAAAACGTGCTATGAAACTCGATAAGTTTGACAGTAGTTGGTTTGGTACGGCTAGACTGGTAACCATTACAAATAAAACCACGACTATTGTAGATGGTGGTGGTAGTGATGAAAGTATTAAAGCACGCATTGGTGAAATTACTACTTTGATTGACCAATCTAATTCTCCATACGAAACCGAACAACTCCAAGAAAGACTTGGTAAGTTGGCAGGTGGTGTTGCTATCATTAAAGTTGGTGCTGGTAGTGAACTTGAATTAAAGGAAAAGAAAGATAGAGTAGAAGATGCACTAAATGCAACTAGAGCCGCAGTTGATGAAGGTATTGTTTCTGGTGGTGGTGTTGCTCTAATGAAAGTATCCGAAGAATTACTTGTGGATGGATATCCAAAGAATATTGAAAATGAACACAAAATATTGGGGTATCAAATTGTATTGAATGCATGTAAAACTCCATTCAACAAAATTGTCAGTAATGCAGGATATACTCCAAGTGATATATATACTCTTATCAAACAATCTGATGATGTTGAAAATGTGGGGTATGATTTAAATACTGACTCAGTTGTTAACATGATTGAAGCCGGTATCATTGACCCACTCAAAGTTACTCGTGTTGCTTTGGAAAAGGCAGTTTCAGTAGCAAGTACTATTCTAACTACAGAAGCAGTTGTTACCAATATTGAGGTTGAAGATAATTCACCAAACCAAATGATGGGATTTTAAATTATGGGAAAGAAAGTAAATATGAATATGCCAAAAGACCAAAACGGGTTGAACGTAAACATCAATCCAGAAGATTTAGAAGATTACGTTTGTAGTAAATGTGGAAATCAAACATTTATACAAGCTTTCATCTTCAAAAAACTGTCGGCAGTAATGTCCCCGATGGGAAAGGATACAATGATACCACTTCAAGTTTTCAAATGTGATGAGTGTGGTACTATTGGAAAGGAATTTTTACCAAAAGATGCAATTGTAAATGAGTGATAATCCAGTAGAAATCTGTGAACGTGAATATCCAGAATTGACAGAAGCGTTCAAATTGATTCAACGAGAACAATACGAATTATTTTGTCGAAAACACATGAATTATGGGTTGGATAACATATCTTTAGGTACATCTTTAGAATCCAACGATGATAAAAGATTGTCATTAACCGGTATTTGGTTTAGAGTACATGATAAAATTCAAAGACTGAGACAATTAGTGATTAATCGAGTAGATGACATGGTTGGTGAGGATGTAAATGAAACGTTGAATGATATGTCAAATTATGGTGTTATTGCACGATTGGTAAATATGAGAAAATGGAAGCGTTAAGCTTAAATAGTGGTGTACAACTTGCTGATATAGGTGATAGAAAGGCTATAAGCTATAGTCAGTTCAATATGTATAAATCATGTCCACATCAATGGAAACTTACCTATGTGGATGGTAACAAAACATATGAACCAAGCATCTATACAATTTTTGGTACAGCATTTCACGAAACATTACAGGAATATTTAACTGTAATGTACACCAAATCTGCCAAAGAAGCAAATCAACTTGGTGTACATACCATTTTAAAGGATAGAATGATTGCTGAATACAAAAGGGAAGTGGAAGTATTCGGCAATCATTTTTCCACACCAGAAGAACTTAGTGAATTTTACAAAGATGGGTTGGCTATCTTAGAGTTCTTTATCAAGAAACGAGGTTCTTATTTCAGTAAACGTAATTGTGAACTTTTAGGTATTGAAACACCACTTTTGATTGAAACCAATTTCAACGAAAACGTTTTGATTCGTGGGTTTTTGGATGTTGTTATGCGTGAGCATGATAAAATCAAAATATGGGATATCAAAACCAGTACATGGGGTTGGAAACCTAACAAGAAAAAACTGGAAGGTGACCAACTTAGACTTTACAAACGGTATTTTGCAAAACAGTATGGTTATGATGAAAACGATATTGATGTTGAATATTTTATTGTAAAGCGTAAGTTGTATGAAAATGCAGAATTTCCTCAAAAAAGAATTCAACTTTTCAAACCACCAAATGCAAAAGTTTCTCTTAACAAAACTGAAAAATCATTGGAATCATTTGTGAGTAATGCTTTTATGGAAGATGGTAGTTATAATATCAATGGAGACTATCCGGCTTATAAAAATGCATGTATGTATTGTCCATTTAAAACAAATCATGAATTATGTCCACCGAAAAACAGAATATTGAAAAAATCGGAATGATATGTTCGGGGAGTTGGCAGAGTAAACGTAAGGTTCGAGATTTGATTTTTAAAATAAAACAAAGAGTTGAGAACTTTGAATTGGTTTCAATTGGTAATGGTGGAGCAGATGGTATGGTTAAGAAATTTGCACTAGAAATGGAGTGTAATTACAAAGAATTTAACCCAGCATACACCAATAGAAATCTATACTCAGCCTGTCATTCTAACTATTATGGTAAGCCATTTAGCAACAAATACTTGTTTCAAAGAAATGGTATGTACTCAAAGTATATTGATAAACTAGTAGTATTTTGGGATGGTGAAAGTGTATTGGGTAACAACATAATGGATATTATACGAAGTGTTGAAAAGTTGAATAAATCTGTTGTTATCATTAATTGATTGATATTTATAATAAAGTTACATGGAAAAATTAAATTTACCGAAGTTACGTAAGATAGATCCGAATCGTCCTAAGAAAACAAAGATTCTGTTACTATCAGATGATTTAAGATTACATTCTGGAATTGGCACGGTTTCTCGTGAATTGGTGTTTGGTACGGTTGACAAATATGATTGGATTCAGATTGCCGGCGCAATGAAACACCCCGAAAATGGTCAACAACTTGATATTAGCCAAGATGTAATCAAAGAAACTGGTGTCCAAGATGCTAGTGTTAAACTATTACCTGTCGATGGGTATGGAAATCCCGATATGGTTCGTTACATTTTGCATAATGAAAAACCTGATGTTATTATGCACTTCACGGACCCAAGATTTTGGGGTTGGCTTTACGCTATGGAACATGAGATTCGCCAACAGGTTCCTCTAATCTATCTTAACATATGGGATGACCTTCCTGCTCCACATTGGAATCGTAATTTTTATGAGAGTTGTGATTTGCTAATGGCTATCAGTAAACAAACTTATAACTTGAATCGTATGGTTATGGGGCATGGTTATTATGAATCCGAAAATCCAGAATCAGATAAACAACGAATGGAACGGGTTGGTAATACTGGATTAGAACAATCTTATCGACCAAAGCCACTTATTACTTATGTACCACATGGTATTGATGAAACCAAATTCAAACCAGTCGATGATTTGGACAATGAGTTAATCAAGATAAAACAGACTTTGTTTGGAAATGTAGACCCAAAGTTTGTTGTGTTCTATAATAGCAGAAATATCAGACGCAAGTGTCCAAGTAATTTGGTGTTGGCTTATAAGCTTCTCATGGATAAACTACCTGAAGAAGACCGTAGGCAGTGTTATTTGGTAATGCATACCGACCCTGTAGACCAACATGGAACTGACCTTCCTGCTTTGGTTGGGGCTCTTGCTAGTGATTGTAATGTGGTTTTCAGTAACAAAAAAATCAGTACCAAAGAACTAAACTTACTTTACAATATAGCAGATGTAACTTGTAATCCAAGTTCAGCTGAGGGATTTGGATTGAGTCACATGGAATCCGTTATGGCAGGAACCCCAACTGTGGCTACTGTTGTGGGTGGTCTACAAGACCAAATGGGATTCAAAATTGGTGATAGATTTATTGAATTGGATGATTTTACCGATGATATTGCAAGTAATTCTCAGGGAGCAATGAGTAAAGATTCGGGAGAATGGACCTATCCACTATGGCCAACACTAAACTTGCAAGGTTCCCCAGCTACCCCATATATCTATGATTCGGTTGCTTCAATCGACCAAATCCGTGATGGACTGGAGCATTGGTACAATATGGGTCGTCAAGAGCGTAAAAAGTGTGGATTGGTTGGCCGTGAATGGGCAATTGAAAATGGATTCAATCGTGATAACATGACAAAAACATTTGTCGAATCGGTTGAAAAATGTATGAAAAATTTCCAAAAACGAAATAAATTCACTATAATTGATGTTAGTAATCTTGAAGATGTGAATTATACAAATTGTGTCCTAATATGAAAGAATATTTAGTTATAAGTTGTCCTGCCAGTTCAAGGTCTGGTTATGGAGACCACAGTAGAGAATTAATCAGAAGTCTCATCAAAATGGATAGGTTTGATATTCAAATCATAGACCAAAGATGGGGCAACTGTGATAGAAATGCCCTTACCGAGGCTGATAGTGATATCACTAGTAGACTTACCGGAACCACTCTGAAACGTCAACCTGATGTTTGGATTCAAGTAACTGTTCCAAATGAATTTCAGGCATTTGGTAAATTCAATATTGGTATAACAGCAGGTATGGAAACTACTTTGGTTTCCCAACAATGGATTGAGGGGTGTAATCGAATGAATTTGGTAATTACCACATCTGAACACTCTAAACAATCATTTGAACGTTCTGTTTTTGATGCAATAGATAACAGAACTCAGCAAAAGGTAGGGGAGTTGAAATTGGAGCGACCAATTGAAGTTCTTTTTGAAGGATTAGACCCAAATACTTTCTATAAAACAGATGATATTCCAGCCACGATTGGAGAAACATTGGATGATATCAAGGAAGATTTTTGTTTCTTGGTAGTTGGTCATTGGATTAAAGGCGATTTTACTCACGATAGAAAAGACTTGGGTGGAACAATTTCAACGTTTATTCAAACTTTTAAATCACTTGCAAAACACAATAGACCTGCTTTAATACTCAAAACAAGTGGTGCTACTTTTAGTGTAGGTGACCGTGAAGAAATCTTGAATAAAATCAAATCGATTACTCGTGGATATGATAAAAAAGACTTACCAAACATTTATCTAATACATGGCGATTTGAGTAAAGAAGAAATGAATGGATTGTATAACCACAGAAAGGTTAAAGCAATGGTTAGTTTCACGCATGGTGAAGGATTTGGTAGACCGATGTTAGAATTCGGCGTGACTCAGAAACCAATATTGGCTAGTAATTGGTCTGGACATTTGGATTTCTTAAAGCACTCACTAAAATTACCGGGTGAATTAAAACAAGTCCATCAATCGGCTGTTGTTAAAGACATGATATTACCGGAATCATCTTGGTTCTATGTTAACTATGGATACGCATCAAGGTTACTAAAAAATGTATATGAAAACTACAAAGATTACATTCCAGATGCTAGAAAACAGGCCCGTGTTGCCCGTGAAGAGTTTAACCACGATAAGATGACTGAAAAGTTTGTGGAAATTTTAGATAAACATATTGTAAAACAAGTTCAACTGAAACTTCCAAAGCTCAAAAAAATCGGAGAAACTTCAACTCCACCCACTTTGAAATTACCAAAACTCAAAAAAGTAACAAATGAAAATGATTAATGATGATGTTTGGACTGAAAGTCCAATTACAGGAAAGGAACACGTATTGGTAGAACATGATGATAAACATGGTGAATCCAAGTTTGATATAAGCAGTGGGTATTTCACTAATGAATATCCAATGAACTACAAAAAGTATCCCGATTTTAACCATGAAGAAATGGAAGAATCCATGCCAGAAATCGTTAAAAACTTAAAGTTTGATGATGGTGAATCATATTGGTATCCATGTACTATTCAATCTGAAAACGGTGTAGTGTTTCCAGAAGGAACGCCCGATGATTGGAAGTGGTGTTTTGCTCCAATTGTACCAATCACACCCGAACAAGCAAAAGAAATGGGCGTCGATGAAGAAACTTTCAATCAAAAAATTGATATGGATTCGGCGATTAGATATGATAGATTCTTGGATGCAGTAAAAAACATAAATGGGTATTCACTTGGAGATATTGAATTAGATGGCGAATCGGATAAATGAACATATCAGTAACACGCAAAGTCGTGTACGTATCAGCCCATCCAAATTTGAAAGTGGGATGATTATTGATGCGTTTTATAAAAACAAACTAGGAGATACACAACGTTGTTTCTTTTTAGTTTTACATCCAAAGTGGCCTAAAACTCAAAAGCAAGTTCACGCTCTTAAATTAAACGAAATACCTAAATTTCAATTTTTAAAACTCATTGAAAAATTTGGGTTGGTTTGTGTTGACAATGTTCAAAGAGTGAAAATAATTCAGGCAGATATTGATGAAAGTTCCAGCAAAAAGACTTATATTACAGAAATCAAACAAAGTCCAAAGGCGTTTATAAGAAACTCATATAGAACTTTACGTTGGGAAGGGTTTCAAAATGCATATGTCGTTAATTATAAGTTTGGGAAAAAGTTGGAAACCATGTATCCTTGTTCAGAACCACCTGAAGTAGAAACCAAATCAAACGAAACTGATGAAGATAAGTTACGCAATACCAGTATGTAATGAGTTAAGTGAAATTCAACACCTTGTTACTCACCTACTACACCACAAACGCAATCAAGATGAGATTGTAATATTGTATGATAGTAACAATGGGCATGAATACGTAGAAGAATACTTACGTAGTCATTCTCAAATGGGCGAATACCTTTGGTTTGAAAGAAAGTTTGATAATGATTTTGCAGCTCATAAAAACGCATTAAACAAAATGTGTGATGGTGATTGGATATTTCAAATAGATGCAGATGAATATCCTGATGAACATCTTATTGAAGTACTTCCCGATATATTGGAACACAATGACAATGTAGACTTGTTTTTTGTTCCTAGAGTGAATATTGTCAAAGGATTAACTGATACACATCTAAAAATGTGGGGGTGGCAACAAAATGATAAGGGTTGGGTCAATTGGCCTGATTTTCAATCTAGGATTTACAGAAATCACCCCGACATCAATTGGACGAATCATGTGCATGAAAGAATTGTTGGACATAAGGAATTTACAACACTGCCTACTCAAGCCGAATATGCACTTTGGCATATGAAAGACATTGATAGGCAGGAACGTCAAAACGAATATTACGATACCTTTTCCTTATGAACATATATGTAGATATTGATGATACAATTTGCTTTTACGATGATGGATTAGACAAATATTCGGAAGGTAGAGATTACAAAAAAGCTATTCCTAATTTGGATAATATCAAAAAAATTTGTATGTTGTATGAACAAGGTCACATTATAACTTATTGGACCGCACGTGGAAGTGTTACGGGTATTGATTGGTATGATGTCACTAAACAACAATTGGATGAGTGGGGATGTAAATACCATCAACTAAGTGTAGGAGAAAAACCACCATACGATTTGTTGATTTGTGATAAGACTAAACGAATAGAAGAGTTATGAAACGTACATATATAATTGGTGAAATTGGAATCAATCACAACGGTGACCTCAATGTCGCAAAACGATTGATTGACATCGCCGCAGTTGCAGGATGTGATGCAGTTAAATTTCAAAAACGTAATCCAAACGTATGTGTTCCCGA
>Ga0208162_1000378_pt1 | contig 26201 bp, 19 predicted proteins | sample CB_VirMetaG_4_FD_184539 | JGI IMG/M metagenome (GOLD analysis project Ga0208162, IMG submission 184539) | Freshwater to marine saline gradient viral communities from Chesapeake Bay - CB_1508_1M Viral MetaG (SPAdes) (version 4) | ecosystem: Environmental > Aquatic > Marine > Coastal | place: USA... | reverse complement strand
GAATATAATGTCGGCATCAAATCTTCAAAACCAGAAAGAACTCTTGATGTTGTTGGTTCAATAAGAAAAACTGTATATGAACCAGGTGAAATTATTGAAGAGATTTCTGGCATTTGTGATGGTTCAACAATTGTAGTAAAATCTGGGTCTTATACTCTTGCGGATGTTACTGCCATACAAGAGGGAACAATTTCTTATCAAACAATTACTGGAAGTCAAATTTCATATACTCCTCCAGTTGGAACTAAAAGAGTTGTTTACAGTTTCTATTACAAATGGGATGCTGTTACAAGTAGTGGTATTTCTCATAGTATTATGAATATTGATGGAAATGATGTTTATCCTAGTGCAATGACTGTTGCAGGATCGCAGAATTCTACCTATGGTTATGCAACAGCTCCAGTTGAAATAAGAATGACTATTAATTGTGATGCAGACACAAATGATGTGAATAATGGTAAATTCACTTCCTGGACTTCTCCAAAAACATTAAATGTTCAGTTTAGGGAGTATAATGAAACTGGTTATCAAGCCCAAATTCATGCAAACGTTTGGTGGAATGGTACTAGTGCAACAGGAAATTATATTATTATGAAACCACATTTAACTATAAGAGCAATTGCATAATATAAAAATACTATATTAATATTATCTTCAAACCTAACAAAGGTATTCTACTCATATTTAATACCTTTGTCAAGTTTTATGGGTTGTGTTATAATCATAAATATCTAATACAGGAAGTAAGAGAAAAAAGTGCCCCTGAAGAAACCATCTGATTTTTTTCATAAAGATCCGGAAAAAGGTATAAACATTGGAGAGATTAAAGTTTCTGAAGAAAACTTTGGTAATGTTTTTGATGTCTTTAATAATTACAAAACATATTTAAATGACTTTGAAACTAAACTCAATAGTATTACTGCTCTTTCCGAACAAATAGAACTGCTTAAAGTTGAAATCAATAATTCTGTCAATAAGGAAGACCTTGATAAAGCCATCTTTTCCCAACTTCTTTATGTTAATGAATCAATAACAAACATTCAGAAGAATGTAAAGTCAATCAATGAGGAAAAGTTAAGTGAGATTCGTGCTGATGCATCATATCTTTTAGAGAATGTTAATCAATTTGTAGAAGTTGATATTCCAAAATATAAAAAAGGATTTGTTGAACTTGAACTCAAGGTAGATAGAAAAGTTAATTCTCTTACAGATTTTCTGGAAGAGAGTAAGACCTCACGTCAAGAACACAATGAAAAACTTGACTATATTGAGGGAACACTAAAGAAAAATATTTTAGAGAATGTTATTTCAATTCAGTCTGAAGTTGCAATAAATGAACTTAAGATTAAAAATCAGAATGACTATATTGATCAACTGAGAGAAGAATTTGATCAGCAAATAAAGCAATTAAAAAGTTCTGATATTGTCAGGCGTAATATCAATGGACAACTTGGTGAAAAAATTGATGATGTAGAAAAAATTATTGAATCCTCTGTTCTCGGTCAGAGACTTGATGAACTTGAGGATAAGTATAAAAAAATATCCGAAGATGCCGGTAATCCTAATAATGTATTAGATAAGAAGTTTGTAACCTTTGACCAACTTCAGGATCACTACAGAACTTTTGTCAACAGAATACAGCAACAACTTTCATCTCTTGGTGGAGGTGGTGAAACCAAGTTTAGATATCTGGATGATATTAATTTTACCGGAGATCCTGCATCATATGATGGTAAGTTTTTAAGATATAATGCTTCATCCGAATCTTTTGATTTTGCCGATCCCGAAGTCGCATTTAACGTTGGTGTTGATGGACCGTATACTTTAGGTCAGGTTGGTATTGGAACAACATCAATAGAAGATAGTCCATATCCTGGTAATGCACTTTTGGTTTATGGTAATACCAGAATTACTGGTATTCTTACTGTCGGTGAAGGTTCGATTACTCTTGATGCAGGTTCTGGAAGAATTGCATCTGGAGAAACTGAACTTGTAAATGCTGAGGGTGGTGCTAATTATGCAGGCACAGTTGGTGTCGGAACACTGAGAGTTGGTTCTGGAAATACAAGTGTTACGATTACAACCGCAGGTATTGCCGGAACATCCACTATTGTAATTGACCCATCACCTGTCGGAGTTGGAACCACCAGTGGGACAGTGGTCATAAAAGGTGACCTTATAGTCGAAGGATCTGAGACCACTATTAAGAGTCAAACCTTAGAAATATCTGATAAAACAATCGGGATTGCCTATACATCAGGAACAAAGTTAACTGATTCCCAGTTGGATGGTGCCGGAATTATTATTCATGGTAGTGATTCTAATAAAACTCTGACATGGAGTAATTCGAATTCCAGAATGGAATTCAATACTAATCTGTATGCTCCAAATTTAAGTGTTTCTAATTCTTCTACCTTTGAGAACAATGTTACTATTGGAGTCGGTGCAACAACAGCTTTCTTTAGTATTGATACTGGTAAAGTTGGAATTGGTTCTACTCAACCAACAGCAACACTTGATGTTGATGGGACTTTAGATGTATCTGGTATTTCTACATTTCAAGGTAATGTATCCGTTGGTAGTTCTATATCAATGGAGTCCGAAACCGGTATAGTTTCTGCCACTTCTTTTTATGGTGATGGTAGTAATCTTACAGGAGTTGCCTCTCCAACTACTTTTCAAAATGATGGATCTTCGGTTGGGTCTGCGACAACAGTAAACTTTGCTGATAATATTGATGTTACTGTTGGTGGTAATATTGCTACAGTAAGTGTCACCATGAATCTTGGTGATCTTTCTAACGTAGATGTATCAAATATTGGTGCCGGAGCAACAAACTTTCTACTTGTTTATGACCCAAGTATTCCTGGATTTAAATTTGTAAGTCCCCAGAGTTTGGGTATTAATAATGACTATAATTCCGATCCTCTTATTGATGATTACGGAACTTATGCTTAAATAAATATACTTTGATGATATTAAATTGTAAACGTGTAACCTTATAGACTCACATGGGTAATATACTTAAAATCAAAAGAGGTTCTGGAATTGTAACCTCAATCTTTCATGAAGGTGAACCGATTTACAACACGAGTTCTAAGGTTTTATACTTAGGAGATAGTGGTGCAGGTAATGGAGGAATTCTTGGAACAGGATCTTCTATTGCAAGTGAAGATACTTATCTTGCATCAAAAGAAATCTTAGGAATTGCCGGAACAGATACTGCTGGATATATACAACTTAAAGAAGGAAGTGATAATGGAAATAATTATATTCAGATTGAATCTCCATCATCTCTCGCTTCAAATTATGTTTTAACTCTTCCATCTGATGATGGAGATGTTGATCAAGTTTTAAGAACAGATGGTAGTGGAAATCTGAGTTGGGTTACTCAAACTGGTTCTGAGGGTTCTCAGGGTACTCAAGGAACTCAAGGTGCCACTGGAGCAGGAACTCAGGGTGCCACTGGAATTCAAGGAGACTTAGGAACTCAAGGTGCCACTGGAGCAGGAACTCAAGGGGCTACTGGAACTCAGGGTGCCACTGGAATTCAAGGAGACTTAGGAACTCAAGGTGCCACTGGAGCAGGAACTCAAGGGGCTACTGGAACTCAAGGTGCTACTGGTGCTACAGGTTCTCAAGGTACAACAGGTGATACTGGAACTCAAGGTGCTACTGGAGAAACAGGTACTCAAGGTACCACCGGAGATACTGGAACTCAAGGTGCTACAGGTTCTCAAGGTACAACCGGAGATACTGGAACTCAAGGTGCTACTGGAGAAACAGGTACTCAAGGAACTACAGGTTCTCAAGGGACAACCGGAGATACTGGAACACAAGGTGCTACGGGAACAACAGGAGACACCGGAACTCAAGGTGCTACTGGAACTCAAGGAACAACAGGAACAACTGGAGATACAGGAACTCAAGGTGCCACTGGTGCTACCGGTTCTCAAGGAACTACTGGTGCCACAGGTTCTCAAGGAACTACTGGAACTCAAGGAACAACCGGAACAACTGGAGATACAGGAACTCAAGGAACTACTGGTGATACTGGAACACAAGGTGCAACAGGAACAACAGGAGATACTGGAACACAGGGTGCTACTGGAACTCAAGGAACAACTGGAACAACAGGAGACACTGGAACACAGGGTGCTACGGGAACTCAAGGAACTACTGGAACAACAGGAGATACAGGAACTCAAGGAACTACTGGTGCCACAGGTTCTCAAGGAACTACTGGTGCCACAGGTTCTCAAGGAACTACCGGAACTCAAGGTACTATAGGTACTCAGGGAACGGAGGGAAGTTTTGGTGGTGCAACATTTGATTACTTTTTTACTACAAATACATCAGATTCTGATCCTACAAAGGGGTTTTTGAAGTTTAATAATGCTTCATTAGCATCAGCTGACTTCTTGTATATTGATGATGAAGATAAAAATGAAGATGATATTCAAACTTTTTTAAGAACAATTGATGATTCTACTTCAAGTATTAAGGGTCATTTTAAAATTTATAATAATATTGACCCAAGTGATTTTGCTATATTTACGATTGATGGTGCTATAACTGAAGCTACTGGTTATTTTAAAGTTCCTTGCTCTAAAGTTTCTGGTTCTGCGGATTCATTCAGCAATAATGAAAACATACTCATTACATTTGCGAGAACTGGTGATAAAGGAGATACTGGAACACAGGGCACAACAGGTGATACTGGAACTCAAGGTGCTACTGGTGCTACAGGTTCTCAAGGTACAACAGGTGATACTGGAACTCAAGGTACTACTGGTGCCACAGGTTCTCAAGGAACGACTGGTGCTACAGGTTCTCAAGGTACAACCGGAACTACTGGAGACACCGGAACTCAAGGAACGACTGGAGATACAGGAACTCAAGGTGCTACCGGTACTCAAGGTACAACTGGAGATACTGGAACTCAGGGTGCTACCGGAACAACTGGAGACACCGGAACTCAGGGTGCTACCGGAACTCAAGGAACTACTGGAACAACAGGAGATACAGGAACTCAAGGAACTACTGGTGCCACAGGTTCTCAAGGAACGACTGGAGATACAGGAACTCAAGGTGCCACTGGTTCTCAAGGTACAACCGGAACAACTGGAGACACTGGAACTCAGGGTGCTACCGGAACAACTGGAGACACCGGAACTCAAGGTGCTACGGGAACTCAAGGAACAACTGGAACAACAGGAGACACCGGAACTCAAGGTGCTACGGGAACACAGGGTGCTACCGGAACCCAAGGAACTGATGGAACTCAAGGTGCTACAGGTTCTCAAGGAACAACAGGTTCTCAAGGAACTGATGGAACTCAAGGTACAACCGGAAACTTTGGTGGAGCATCATTTGAGTATAATTTTGATTCGTCAATTCAAGATTCTGATCCTGGATCAGGAAATTTAAGAATAGTTGGTTCGCTTCAATCCAATCAAAATGATAGAACGCAAATTAATATCGATGATAATTCCACAAACGCTACTGATATATCCTCTTATCTTGCAACAATTGATGCGTCTACATCAACAATTAAAGGTCATGTAAAAATTACAAAGATTGGTGATGCTAGTGCATTTATTCTATCAACAATATCTGCAGAAAGTGATCAAACTGGATATCATACGATTACTATAAGTACTGTTGATAGTAGTGCTCTTAATCCATTTTCAAATGGAGATCAAGTTTTAGTTACTTTTGCTAGAACTGGCGATAAAGGAGATACAGGAACTCAAGGAACTACTGGAACTCAAGGAACTACTGGAACAACAGGAGATACAGGAACTCAAGGTGCTACCGGAACTCAAGGTACAACCGGAACAACAGGAGACACCGGAACTCAAGGTGCTACGGGAACACAGGGTGCTACCGGAACTCAAGGTACAACCGGAACAACTGGAGATACAGGAACTCAAGGTGCTACGGGAACACAGGGTGCTACGGGAACTCAAGGTACAACTGGAACAACCGGAGATACAGGAACTCAAGGTGCTACGGGAACTCAAGGTACGACCGGAACAACAGGAGACACCGGAACTCAAGGTGCTACTGGTGCCACAGGTTCTCAAGGAACCACAGGATCCACAGGTTCTCAAGGAACTACTGGTTCTCAAGGAACCACTGGAGATACTGGAACACAGGGTGCTACTGGAGATACTGGAACTCAAGGAACTACTGGTGCCACAGGTTCTCAAGGAACTACTGGCGCCACAGGTTCTCAAGGGACAACCGGAACCACAGGAGACACAGGAACTCAAGGTACTACTGGTGCTACAGGTTCTCAAGGAACAACAGGTTCTCAAGGAACTGATGGAACTCAAGGTGCAACAGGAAACTTTGGTGGTGCTACTTTTGATTATACGTTTAACTCAACACTTAACGCTACTAATATTCTTGCTGGGCAGTTGAGATTTAGTGAATCACCATTTAGTGGTGGATTGGATATGTATATCCATCAAGATGATGATGATAGTAATGTTTTGACAGACTTTTTAGCAACTATTGATGATTCAACGTCTACAATTAAAGGTCATTATAAGGTTTCATTGAAGAATGATGCATCGACTTTTGCTCTATTTACTATTTCATCTCTAAGTTATAACTCTCAAGGAAAATATTATACGGTAACATCAACTCAAATAGATGGAGCGACATCATTTACAAACAATGATGATGTTTTAATTACTTTTGCTAGAACAGGTGATAAAGGGGATACCGGTGCTCAAGGAACAACTGGAACTCAAGGTGCTACTGGAACTACAGGTGATGCAGGTGAAGCAGGTACTCAAGGTGCCACTGGAACTCAAGGTGCTACTGGAACTCAAGGAACAACCGGAACTACAGGAGACACAGGAACTCAAGGAACTACTGGTGCTACAGGTTCTCAAGGAACCACAGGTGCTACGGGAACTCAAGGTGCTACGGGAACAACAGGAGACACCGGAACTCAAGGTGCCACAGGTACTCAAGGTGCTACCGGTACTCAAGGTACAACAGGAACAACTGGAGATACAGGAACTCAGGGTGCTACGGGAACTCAAGGTACAACTGGAACAACAGGAGATACTGGAACACAGGGTGCTACGGGAACTCAAGGTACAACTGGAACAACAGGAGATGCTGGAACACAGGGTGCTACTGGAACACAGGGTGCTACGGGAACAACTGGAGACACCGGAACTCAGGGTGCTACTGGAACACAGGGTGCTACGGGAACTCAAGGTACAACCGGAACAACTGGAGACACTGGAACTCAGGGTGCTACCGGAACAACTGGAGACACCGGAACTCAAGGTGCTACTGGAACACAAGGTGCATTGGGAACACAAGGTGCGGAAGGTGCACAGGGTGCAGCTGGTGAAGGTGGTGGAGGTGGTGGTGGATTTGACACCGGAATCACAACCTCTGCTTATGCTTCTTCATCGGATGATATTGATGGATTCACTGCTATTGGTGTCACTTTCCCGGCAACTGCAAGTAAGAGATATGTCATCGAAAGTATGCATATCGCAAATGTAACGGCAAGTGATTTGTATGTGACCACTAGAATGGATTATGATGGTGGACAGAATGTTCCAATTACGAATAAAATTATTGTTCCTTATCAAGGTGCACTAGAAATTATTGATCAACCACTGGTCGCAAATCCATCAGACAATCTTCGTTTTGCTTCTTATGCTGGTATTGGAACTAATCCTGCAGGAGTTGCAAATGGTCTTGATTGTTGGATTACATATAAGCAAGATGATGCAACGGATTATATTGGAATCGGTTCGAATATTACTGCAACCACAGATCAAACAGTCTTTACTTCTGTCACTAATCCATCAGTAATCAATACGATTGTGCTTGCGAATTATAGTGATACTGTAGATGTTGATGCATCCATTTCTATTTTTAGAGGTGGTTCTGTTCGTGTTGGATATCTGGCATACAATCTTACGATTCCTCAAAACAGTAATGTTCAGATTCTTCCAAGACAAAAGAGAATCGAAGCCACTGATACGATTGTTGCCACAGCATCAGTTGCAAATGCTTTAACGGTGAATGTTGCGGGCAAATATATAACCTGATATAATTAGAATATTTGATTTGAATATATGTTTAATATTAAACAGGGGGATATTTTTCCTACCAAGTTTTATAGTGTGGATATTTTTGAGTACGATGAAAATCAAAAATATAAAAACTTTTTGATTGATATGTCAAAAAAGACACCTGGAACCGTGAGGAGTAATCGTGGTGGATGGCAGAGTGAAACCAATTTGTGGGAACATGAAATATTCAAACCACTATTAGAAAAGACGACAGCAGTTACTCAAAGTATCATTGAAAATTTATCAAAGAATCGTCCACAGATGGTGATTCGTTCAATGTGGGGTAATATAAATCCAAAAGGTGGAATGAACTTTACTCATGTTCATCCATCTGGTTGGATGAGTGGAGTTTACTATATACAATTGCCACAGGGAACAGATGTAATTAACTTTGAGGATCCAAGACCTGCAAGAATGATGGATTTTCAAATGTCTTGTATTGTGAACGATGAATACTTTGCATACAATCCTAAAGTTGGTGAATTGCTTTTGTTTCCTTCTTGGCTTCCACACTTTGTTCTTCCAAACACATCTGATGAAGAACGAATTTCAATCTCATTTAATATCGAACTAATAGTATGAGCGTTTTAATTGCACTGCCTTGTTATGGTGGAATGGTTAGTGATAAGACTGCCAAAGGGTTGTTTAATCTTGGAAAAGAATTGAGAACAAATCAAATTGATCATGGATTAATCACTCTGGCAAATGAGAGTTTGATTACCAAAGGTCGGTCAAGAATTGCCAACTTCTTTATCAATAATACACAATATGAATATGTGATGTTTATTGATGCGGACATTGGATTTGAACCACAAGATGTATTAAAACTTTTATCATATCAAAGAGATATTGTTTGTGGAGCTTATCCTATGAAGAGTATTCCATTACAATACAACTATAATATTTCGCAACCACCATTAGCAGAGGATGGATTGATTAAGATTGACAATATTGGATTTGGGTTTGCTCTTATTCACCGTAGAGTTTTTGATAAAATTCGTGAGAACTATGAGGATTTAAAATATACTCCTGCACTGGGACACTCATCTTATCCAATCACAGAAGCAGAATATCATAATTCATATCATTATTTTAATGAACTCAAAAAAGATATGGCATTCTTACCGGAAGATTTTTCATTCTTTGAGAGAGCAAGTAGTGTTGGATTTACATCATGGTTAGACACAAGTATTAAATTGTGTCATGTTGGTTCTCATGTCTTCCAGGAGAATAAATAAAAAAAATAGTGTGCTAATAAATGTCTGGAGTTTTTGGTTTATCAGATGTAAGAACAGAGCAAATAGATAGAACCTGGCCAGAATTTACGAATTATGGTTATTTTGTTGGTGGTGTAGCTCCTCCCGGATATGCAGAGTCAGTTATTGATCGATTTGAGATAGCAACGGAAACAGTAAGTCAACCACCTAACTATAGTCAATATAGTAATGCTCAAGCAATTTCGGATACGGTAGAAGCTTCTTCACCAGAATATGGTTATCTTGCTGGAGGTGACACCAGAGGACTTAGCCCTGCAGCACAAAATCACATACGTAGAATTGATTTTTCACACGAACTTGATGGCACGTTGGGGATCACACAAATTTCTACAACACTACCTGCCGTTCAGGACAATATGGCATCAATTTCTACCCCACAATATGCATATTTTGGTGGTGGTGCTGCTCCTTATGTGTGTAATATTCATAGACTTGAATTTTCATCAGAAACAATGTCTACAGATTCTTCAAATCTGACACAAAATAGAGGATTTCTTGCAGGTGTATCTGGTTCTCAATATGGATATTTTTGTGGAGGATTTTCTACTCCACCTCCAGTCAGACATTCTACAATTGATAGGATGGATTTTTCTACAGAAACTGGAAGTGTTCCTCCTGTTGAGGGTCAATTGACAGTTGGAAGAAGTCACGTTAACTCTTTTGAGAGTTCAGAACATGGTTATATTGTTGGTGGTTTGACACCGGTTGTTTGTACTGTTGACCGATTAGATTTTTCTTCAGAAACTGTTGCGGCAACTACAGGAGTACCTGAAATAATAGCGGCAGGAATAGATTTTTCTGTTAAAGAATATGGTTATATTGGTGGTAATGGCCCAGGAGCAAAATCCACTATCTATAGATTTGAGTTTTCATCCGAAACATTTTCAGCACCAGGAGCAATTTTAAGTAGTGTGAGAGGTTATGGTTCTGGAGTTAGAGATAGTGGTCGTATAAAACCAAATTCACTGAAAGGAACTGATGTTGATGGAGTTCCCATCTCCAGCACTTATGGTTACTTTGCTGGTGGCGCTATTCCAACCCCTAGTTCTTACATAAATCGAATATCATTCTCTGATGAAACTGTAGTGGCTTTAAGTTCCAGATTAACTCAAGCAAGACAGTATTCAGCAGGAGTCTCAAATTCTAATTATGGATATTTTGGTGGCGGTTCACCTTTTGCTTGTACAATAGATCGTATAGATTTTTCTAATGAGACTGTAGCAGTGCCACCAGTAGGAGATCAATTAACTCAAAAAAGATATAGTGCAGCAGGAGTCTCTAATTCCAATTACGGTTATTTTGGTGGTGGTTTTGTTCCACCTGTTGTTTGCACTATTGACCGTTTAGATTTTTCTAATGAGACTACATCAGCGCCAAGTAGTAATTTAACTCAAGCAAGACAGTATTCAGCAGGAGTCTCTAATTTCAATTATGGTTACTTTGCTGGTGGTTTTATTCCACCAGTTTATGTTTGCACTATTGACCGTTTAGAGTTTTCTAATGAGACTGTAGCAGTGCCACCAGTAGGAGATCAATTAACTGAAAAAAGAGGTAATTTTGCAGCAGTCTCTAATTCTAATTATGGATACTTTGCTGGTGGTGTTTCTTCACCTTCTATTTATGTTTGTACTATTGACCGATTAGATTTTTCTAATGAGACTGTATCAGAACCAAGTAGTAATTTAACTCAAGCAAGATATGGTGCAGCAGGAGTCTTTAACTTCAATTATGGTTACTTTGGTGGTGGTTTTGCTCCACCTGTTGTTTGCACTATTGACCGTTTAGAGTTTTCTAATGAGACTACATCAGCACCAAGTAGTAATTTAACTCAAGCAAGAAATGGTGCAGCAGGAGTCTCAAACTAACACTAAATAATCAAAACTACATTATTGTATATGAAGTCCGGAGCAACTGAAAGTTCTTTTTATTATCTTGCTCAACATTATACTTTTCCAGAGAATGTTGATGTTAAGAGAACGACGAATGAGATTATAAAGTCTAATAAACAGTATAAAATTATCTGGGCTCATGACAATTGTGACCAGATGGGACACAAAGACCTTCCACAATATGTAAATAAAATTGATGGCATTGTTTGTGTTTCGAACTGGGAACGAGAGCAGTATATAAAGTATAAAAGAGCACCAGCAGAGAAACTTCATGTAATTCCAAACGGAGTTCATGATATGTTTCGTCCTTCTGGAAAACCAAAATCAAAAACTTGTATCTTTTTTTCTGCACCACATAAAGGAGTTACACCTTTAGTTCCAATTTGGAAGGAAGTTATTAAACATCACCCAGATGCAAAACTCAAAGTGTTTTCTTCGATGTCTCTCTATGGTGATATTCAACCAGGAGAAGGTGATAAAGAAACAATCACCGGACCAAATGGATTAGAACCATCACCATTCGTTTCTGTTTATAAAGAACTTCAGAAACTTCCTGGTGTTGAGTATTCACCTTGTATTGATCGTGAAGAGTTGCTACCTCATATTCAGGATGCGGCTTTTTATATTCATCCCAATGTTTGGGAGGAAACTTTTTGTGTATCATTAGCAGAAGCAATGTCTTGTGGATGCTTTCCAATCACAACAGACATGGGAGCACTTCCAGAAACGGCAAATGGAATTGGAAAGTTTATTCCAATGTCAGGAAAAAACACACCAAGAGGATGGATACCTGACGAATCATTTCATAAAAACTTTGCCGAAGAAGTGATTCGTGCTCTTCGTTGTTTCGATACATTAAAAGATGAATATTATCAGGCATCAGAACTGATATCAAATTATGCAATAGAAAATTATAATTGGAAAAGAGTTGCTGGACTGTGGAAAAGCTATATTGAAAAGTATGATGATTATTATGAAAGATTTTCCGAAATCTTAATGACTCCATATGATCATATTGATTATCTCTATCAGATGAAGTATGAGCAATCAATAAATCCAAAAGTGATTTATGATATTGGTTCCAATTGTTTGCACTGGTCAAAGGTTGCACAAATGATATGGAAAGATTCCAATATTTTTCATGTTGATGGTTATGACCAATTCGAACCTCTCTACAAAAATAAGAAGGTTAATTATGCCATTGAGGTATTAAGTTCAGTAGATGATAAAGTTGTAACTTATTTTCAGAATGCCAGAAATCATGGAGGGTGTTCTTATTATGAATTAAACTATAAGGATTTTCCTTATAATCAAAATGCATTTAGAAATCAACATTACTCTGAAGTTAGGAGAAGGACAAAGACTTTAGATACTCTAATCAGAGAGAAAGGATGGCCAAAACCTGACTTGATTAAGATGGATGTTCAGGGATGTGAATTAGATATTATCAAAGGTGCTGTTAATACTATTAAATATTGTCCGAATATTATTCTTGAGTTGCAAAACAAAGAGTACATGAAAGGTGCTCCGATGAGAGATGAAGTCATTTCTTATATGAAATCGATTGGATATGTTCTGTCTTCCCACTTCACACAAAACTCATCTGATGCTGATGGAGATTATCACTTCTCCAAACATAAATAAAAAAAATTGAACTGATATCTATAGGAGTTCTATGTCAAATAATTATAAAGAAATTGCTCTTGCAAAGTCCGATGATGTTCTTGATGAGAGTAATGAATTTATGCTCAAGGTTCTTGCAGAGTGTGATCGTTGGAAAGAATCTGAAAGAGAACTTGCACAAGGAAGGTCAAACTTCCAGATCGAAAAGTTCATCGTTCATGATAATTTTACCATTCCATCAGCATTCAAAGCTGCAATTATCAACCGCAAGTCTGTGGCAGAAAACCTTCTAAATGGAATTCAGGATGCAAAGAAAATTGTAAGAGAGTTTCATTATAAGTGGGAAGGTAAAGATAAAACTCAACCAATCTGGTGGAAGAATCGTGAAGGTGGTGAAGACCTTTGTTGGTATGATATTGATGAATTCAATTTCCATCGTTTTATTGATGGATTGAATGCTGGTTTCAAAGCACAGACAACTGAACTTGAGTTCTTTGATAAATTGATTGAAAGATTAATCGAATTGAACGGTGGTCATCCTCCAACAAAAGAAGAATTTGATGCTGATCAACCAGTTTATTGGGAGAGAAGATTTGCCAACCAGGCCCTTGATGAACTTCTTGCTGCACAAACAGGAGTCTCTGGTGGTAATATTCGTTCTATGAGAAGAGCAACCGCACCAACAGTTCTTGAGGATGATGTGAATCGTATTAAGGAAGGCTATGCCGATCCAAGTAATTCGATCGCATTCCTTGAGAGTCTTCAGAGACATGTTGCTTCTGGTATTGAAGAGATTAGTGGACTATCAAATAATATTCTTCAGGGAAGAAAGGAGCAAACAAAACAATTAAGTGAGGAAAAAGTTTCGTTATTTAACGAAGAACTTCGCAAAAAATAAGTAAATGCCATCAGATGTTTTTGGGTTAGATGTAGTCTACGATAGACAGGTCGATTCTAATTGGCCAGAGGCTCCAAATTATTCATATTTTTTTGGTGGAGGAAGTGCTTTTCCAGAAGCTCAAACACATTTGGATAGGTTGGACTATTCGACTGAAACCATGTCTCGAAATCCAAGTAGATTTGGTGATGCTCATATGAAACGAGCACATTGTATGTCTAACAAAAATTATGGATATACTATAGGAGGTCAACCATATAATACACCAATTTTTGTTCCTGGTTTTTCTCCACCACCAGTTTACATATTAGGTGCTCCACATGATACTGGATATCGTATTGATTTTAGTACTGGAACCACAAACTCTTTACCAACATCCAATCCATTAAATAGAGGATCTGGTGGAGGTGCATTTTCTACACCAGACAGTGGATATTTTTCGACAGGAATAATATACAATCCGGCAACTTGGCCACCTTCGGGTTCGGTTCTTCATTCGAGTATTAATAAATTTGATTTTTCATCAGAAACGACAACTGGACCAGTAGCATCATTGTCTACTACAAACAATTCTAGTTCTGATCTTCAAACTCCTCAATATGGATATGTTGCTGGCGGTTCAGGTGGTGATTGTGCCATTGATAGATTACAATTTGATAATGAAACAGTATCATCTCCAACAACTTCTTTAGATCATAGACTTGTTGGGGGTGGAATGTCCGGAGATGATTATGGATATCTTGTTGCTGGTGAACACTCTAATCCTGCTCCACCTCCGCCTACTACATTCAGAAGTGACATGGTTCGTATGGATTTTTCTAATGAAACTTTCCAGATTCCATCCGCAACTAGCCCAGTAGCAGTCTTACGACGATACGCTTCTTCATTTAATAAATTTACAGGATATGGTTATATTGCTGGTGGATATCAACCCAGTGTTACCAGTGCTGTACAAAGAATAGATGTAAATAATGACACTTTTTCTACACCATCTGCACAGTTAAGTCTTGCTAGTCATGAATCATCTCCAGTTTCAGATTTTGGGAGAAAAAAAACTGGAGGAACTGATGTTAATGGAGTTTCCATCTCCAGCACTTATGGATACTTTGGTGGTGGCAGTAAACCACCTTCTGTTTCTTACATACACCGAATATCATTTTCTGACGAAACTACATCGCCTACAGCATCACTATCTAGTCTCAGGTTAGCTCAAGCAAGACAGCAACTATCAGCAGTCTCAAATTCTAATTATGGATATTTTGGTGGTGGAAGTTCCACTTGTACAATAGATCGATTAGATTTTTCTAATGAAACTGTATCGGAACCAAGTAGTGAATTAACTCAAGCAAGAAATGGTTTAGCAGCAGTCTCAAATTCCAATTATGGTTACTTTGCTGGTGGTCAGGATCCATCTCCAATTCAAGTTTGTACTATTGACCGATTAGATTTTTCTAGTGAAACTGTATCGGAACCAAGTAGTAATCTAACTGAAGCAAGAAGAGGTTTAGCAGCAGTCTCAAATTTCAATTATGGTTATTTTGGTGGTGGTCAGGCTCCACCTTATGTTTGTACAATAGATCGTATAGATTTTTCTAATGAGACTATATCAGCGCCAAGTAGTAATTTAACTCAAGCAAGAACTGATTTAGCAGCAGTCTCTAATTCCAATTATGGTTATTTTGGTGGTGGTCAGGCTCCACCTTCTGTTTGTACAATAGATCGTATAGATTTTTCTAATGAGACTGTATCGGAACCAAGTAGTAATTTAACTCAAGCAAGAACTAGTTTAGCAGCAGTCTCAAATTCCAATTATGGATACTTTGCTGGTGGTTTTTCTCCACCTACGGTTAAAACAATAGACCGTTTAGAGTTTTCTAATGAGACTACATCAGCACCTGCATCCGATTTAAGTCAACAGATGCAGGGAGGTGCAGGAGTCTCAAACTAAATATAACATAAGGAAATAGATATCATGCCATCAGGAGTATTTGGTTTAGGAAAAATATATAAGAAGCAAAGAAAAAAAGATTGGCCAGAGTCTGCGAATTACGGTTATTCTGTGGGAACCACAAATCCTGCACTTGCACCACCAACTGGAGGAGCTTGTATTATTGATAGACTGGATCTTTCTACAGAAGTTGTTTCTAGTCCTGGATCAATTGCGAATTATACTTATGCCATGTTTGACATGTCATCCCTAATTGGTAGGAATTATGGATATCTTGTCGGTGGAAAATCTCCATATAGTGCTGGTGTTTATTGTACAATAGTAAGACTTGATTTCTCAAATGAAACTTTTGAGGATATTGGTACTCATTTAAATTCATCTAAACAATGGACTTCTAGTGTCAACAGTCCGGAATATGGATACGTTTGTAGTGGTAGAGTTCCAACTCCAGCAGACATATCTACCATAGATAGATTGGATTTTTCTAGTGAAACTTTAACGTCTTCACTATCCAATCTTACGACATCTAGAACAAATGCTGGGTCATCTTATTCGGCACAATATGGATATATTGCTGCTGGTTTTGATGGCACATCTTATGTTGCTACAATAGATCGATTTGATTTTACCAACGAATCATCATCTGTGATTTCTGGAACATTAAATAATCCAGGCAGAGGTGGATTATCTCAACATATACAAAGTCAGAGTTATGGATATGTTGCTAGTGCCAGTGAACCTAGTTATCCTGTTGTAATGGATAAAATTGATTTTTCAAATGATAGTTTTTCAAGAACAACAGATATAACTGTAGCAAGAGGTGCTGCTGGAGGAGCATCTACTTTAAATTATGGATACTTATTGGGAGGTTTGTTTCCATATCGTTCTGATATGGATAGAATAGACTTTTCAACGGACAGTGTATCAACACCTTCTTCAACACAAACTTTGAATAATAGGGGAGGTTCTACAGTAATTGCGGGTGGAATAAACAAGAGTGCAAAATCAAGAAGATATTTTCTTGATATTGATGAAGTTAATATTGGAAAAGGTACAGGATATTTTGTTGGTGGATATGATAATACTCAAAAAGTATGTACTATTGATCGAATGGATTATTCCAATGAGGTGGTAGATGTTCCGTCAGTAGGGCAACAAATAACTCAAGCAAGAAATGACCTTAATGGAGTATCTAATCGTAATTTTGGATATTTTGCTGGTGGATTATCGGCACCTGCATATGAATGTACAATTGATAGATTAGATTTTTCTAACGAAACTGTGGCAGCAACGGGACAAGAATTGACCCAAGCGAGATATGGTAGTGCAACAGCAACCACAAAACATTATGGATATTTTGCTGGTGGTAAAACTGCTCCTGGAGTGAGTGTATGTAGCATTCTTCGTATGGATTTTTCTACTGAAATTGTGTCTGAACCAGGTGTTAATTTATCTGACTATAGGCATGGTATGTCTGGAGTTTCTACTCGCAAATATGCATATTTTACTGGAGGGCAAAGGTCAGAAATACCATTGGGGCATGAGTCTGATATTGATCGTATGGATTTTTCTAGTGAAACATTATCTACATTATCGGCAACGTTGCCTTTAGCAAGAAGAGAATTAGCATCCATATTTAATTCGAATTATGGTTATTTTGCAGGTGGTGGAAGACCTCCAGGACAATTTTGCACCATAGATCGATTAGATTTTTCAAATGAAACTACGTCTGCTCCAAGTGGATCTTTGACTGATAATAAAACTATGGCATCATCAATATTTAATCGTAATTATGGTTATTTTGCTGGTGGATTAAGTGGACCTTCGACATGGACTTGTCTTATTGATCGAATGGATTTTGCAACTGAAACAGTTACTGCACCAGGACCGTCATTAACTCAAGCAAGAGCGGCTCTTGGTTCAGTTTCTGGTGGATGGGCTACTGCACCATCAATCGGACCAAGATCTGGACCAAGAAAATCTGCCAATCCTGGTGGTGAAGGTGGTGGAGGTGGTGGAGGTGGTGGTGGTGCATCATCACAAATGACATTTAAGTATTATGGTTATGGTTCAAACATTGGTGATCTAACTGTTCATTGGGCACCAGGACCACCCACTTCTAATACTATTAGTGCTGCACTTCCATTTACTGCTGATGGTGCAACAGTAACATCAATCTCTGGACAAACGCATCCAGGACCAGGACTAACTTGGAAATCTGCTACTGTAGATTTAAGTCCATTATCACCGAGCACCGGACACTTTGTATTTAAATATCGTACTGGAACAAGTTTTAGAGGAGACTTCCAACTTGATGATATGGAATTCACACACTCTGGAGGAACAGTAGATATGGATCCGGATTTGAAGAGAACTGCATCAACCGATAATTGGCAAAAATGGAATGCTGGCCCACCAGCAACATACAATACATCTTTCTTTTCTGATGTGGCAGTTTCATCTTCTGCTCCTGGTGGATGGAATTATGATGCTGGAGGAACACCATCTGGTACTACTGGCACGACATCAGACTCTGATGGGAGTCCAATTGGATATTACATCTATGCAGAAACTTCTTCACCAAACAGTCCACAAAAATATATGTGGTTGAGAACTGCAAATCCATATACAATCTGATACTAAATATTTTTAAAGATTGAGAAATTGAGTTTGAATGAATCATTTACTTGGTAATATCCTTATTCAACCAAATGTTGTAACAAAGGAAGGATGTAAATATCTCACAGAATATGTAAAGAAGGCACCCAAAATGAGGATGGGTGTTTATGATGCCGAAAAATCAAATGAAACAAAACGGGATGAATCAAAAGTAGATCCAAATGTAAGAGATGTAGAGTGTGCCGATATACAACCAATCATGGCAGACATTAAATCTCTTTATGATGATATGGTATATAATGTCATCAATCCTTTTTATGATTTTTATATCAACGATAGTGAAGTTCCCCAGTTATTATATTATAGAGAAGGAGGACACTATAAACCTCACTATGATGGTGAAGCATTATGGGTAAATCCTGATGGAACAAAGCAATGGAAAAAATCTATTGATAGAGATATTTCTACTGTTTTATTTTTAAATGATGATTTTGAGGGTGGGGAGTTTGTATTTCCAAATCATAGAATTTGTATTAAACCAGAACCAGGTCTTCTGATTGCATTCCCATCAACACATCATTATCTGCATGGAGTAGAACCAGTTAAATCTGGTGAGAGAATCGTCAGTGTTTGTTGGATGAGAGTAAAAGGAGTTCCAACAAAGGATGAGCAAGATAAACAGATTGCAGATAAATATGGAATAGAGGTCTATTAATTTAAAATGACACAACTTTTAAAACATTATTGGGTAGATAGAGATAATACCAGTGTCTTTGCGATTTCTCCATTAATGTGGAGTCGTCCCAGATTTGGATATGTGGCTCCTAATATCGCAGGTCTTGAGATCGTTCATAGAATAACTGATAGTAATGGTATTCCTTTTTGCTTATCAACCTGCCCTGATGATACTACCATCACAGAAGAAGATGGTCTTGAGATTCTGACTCAAGCAGAATGGGATGCTGAGATTGCTACTTATGATACCGCACAAGAAACAAAAAGATATGTTGAGGTAAGAAGTATTCGAGATAAACTTCTGTCCGAGACTGATTGGATTGTCACAAAATCATTGGAGACAGGTGTTGCTCTGTCATCAGAATTTACAACCTGGAGAACTTCTTTAAGAAATCTTCCAAATGGTTCTGAATTTCCACTTACTCTTCCTGATGCACCAGTTGCAGTTTCTGTAAGTAATGCAGAATATCTGGCACAAGTAACTCAAATTCCGATGATTAATGATCCAAATGTTGTGGAAGAACCTGAAGCAGAATTACCTGGTGAGTAAGGAATAACACTTCTCATTCCTATCATAAGCATAGTCAGCATACTCACCATTCTTTCTGACATAGTGTAGAAAGAGTTGCATAAACCTATCGTTCTTATGTGTTCGTAGTGGTGACCTCCAGTGAGGGACGATAGTTCCAAGATATGCAACACCATGTCCAACAGGTGTAACGACCTCTCTACGCTTCCCTGTGAGGTCTTTAAGTTTAATAGGCCACTCTGCATCACCACAGATATTCATCGTTACAGAGACCTCACATGAAGGTCTGTCAGTGTGACAATTCATCCATCCTTTATTATGATATGTTGTAGTAAACCAATATGATGGAATGAGTTCCTCTCCAAGTAGTTCTTCAAGAATAGGTTTCATTCTCTTCACAACAAATGTGGAGGACTCTGGAGCATAACAACACATCACATTTCCTCTTTCAGGATCATAATGAGTTTTAAGACCTCCAAGATCATGAATCGCACCCATTAGATTCTGATATTTAATTTGTATTGCTTCTTGTTTACTAATAATGTCTGGTATATAATGCCAACCTTTCTTTGCAAATGATGAAGTCATGCGGTATCATTGTGGTATAATATATAGAAGTGATTTTATCATACAAAATATTTTTTGATGGGACATATGAATTTTGCACAAACTGTATTGAGTCATGGTGGAATTATAAAACCATTAATTATCCCTGCTTATATGAATCAGGGATTGGGATTGATGAACCCATCGATTTTAAATCACAATGGCAAATTAATTGTAATTTTAAGAGCCGTAAACTATACATTTTATCATTCAGAAAAAAAGATTTTTCAACATCCGTATGGTCCTTTGACTTATCTTCATCCAGAGAATGATATTAAATTGAGAACTTGGAATTATTATCTGGAACTAGATGATGAATATAATGTTTCTCGCATTACTAAAATAGACACATCAAGTTTTCCGGAGAAAGAACTTTGGGAATTTGTTGGTCTTGAGGATGCCCGCATATTTGAGTGGGAAGGAAAAATGTATACTTCTGGTGTTAGGAGAGATCTTGATACCAAAGGAACTGGACGCATGGAATTGTGCGAGATTGATATTCGTGAGGATGAGGTAAAGGAACTTTCTAGGGTTAGAATTGAACCTCCAAATAATCCAAATTCATATTGTGAAAAAAATTGGATGCCAGTTTTAGATAAACCATATCACTATGTTAAGTGGTCAAATCCAACGGAAGTTGTCAAGGTGAATCCGGAAACTGGAACTTCCGAAACTGTATTCTTAGAAAAAAGTCCACGCATTGGTGCAGATACTCGTGGAGGATCGCAACTTATTCCTTGGAAAGATTATTATGTTGCAGTCACTCATGATGTTTCATTATTTAAAAGTGAAACTGGCAGAAAAGATGCCGTTTATACACATAGATTTTTACTTTGGGATAAAGAATTTAATCTTATTAAATGGACAGATCCTTTCTCAATCATGGGAGGTCATGTAGAGTTCTGTATTGGATTGGCGCAAAAAGAAGATGATTTCTTAATGACTTTCGGGTTTCAAGATAATGCTGCTTACCTTCTCAAGTTTCATGAAAAAGTTCTTGAAGAAATGTTTGGGGATTTGAAAGTAAAACGAAATGATGATTGGAAAAAAACTCCATTCCCAACAATGGAATTTACAACTTCGATTAATACCGAAACCGGATGTGTTGTTGATTGTGTATTCTGCCCACAAAGAACTCTTCAAAAATCTTATAAAGGTGAAAGATTTTTGAGTCTTGATAACTTTAAAAAGTGTATTGATAAAATACCAAAGGAAGTCAGAATTACATTTGCAGGATTTACTGAACCTTGGTTGAATCCAAATTGTACTGACATGCTTTTATATGCTCATGAAATGGGACATCCAGTTTCTGTTTTTACTACAGGAATAGGAATGAAATTGGATGATATTGAAAGAATTAAAGATATTCCTTTTGCCGGAGAACCAAATGGGGGATTTACTTTTCATCTTCCCGATAGAGAAAGAAATGCGAAGCATCCCATAACAGATCGATATATTAAAGTCGTTGAAAGATTTGGAGAACTTCGTGATAAAATACAAAACTTTAATGTAGTAGCTATGGGTGAAGTTCATGATTCTGTCAGTCATGTTTTTTCTAAGGCTCACGTTCATGATATGTGGGACAGAGCTGGAAATTTATCCCGTGAAAGTATTTTAAAACCGGAGTTATTGAATAAAAAAGATCAATATAAATCGTTTTATCACGGAGAAAAAGAAAAAACATGTGGATGTCTGGAAAAACTCTATCATAATGTGGTTCTTCCTAATGGTGATGTTTCTTTGTGTTGCCAAGACTATAATCTTGAACACATATTAGGCAATTTGTTAGATCAAAGTTTTGAGGATGTAATTCCAAAAGATAACAGTTGCTTTAATCTTTGTAGATTTTGTATAAATGGAGTTGATCCAAAATGAATGACTTACAAAAACTTCTGAATGGTTTTATCAAAAACCCAGAAGATCCTGATATTAATTTTCAACTTGGAAATTATTATTTTTCTATAGATCAAACTGCTTCTGCAGTTTCATATTACATTAGAACATCTGAAAGAACCGAAGATCAAAAACTTGCATACACATGTTTATTGGCTGCGGCAAATTGCTTTGACCTTCAGGGTTGTCGTAGTAATTCTGTGAGGGGAATGTTAAAAAATGCAATATCAATGCTTCCATCTAGACCAGAAGGTTACTTTCTTCTTTCTAGATTTTATGAGAGAGAAAAGAATTATCAAGATTCATACTTAATTGCATCAATAGGTGAAAAAATATGTGATAAAAATTGTGAATCATTGGAAATTGATGTTGGATATCCCGGATTTTATGGGATTGTTTTTGAAAAAGCTGTCTCAGCATGGCATTGTGGATTGTGTGATGAGTCCTGCACTCTTCATCAAAAACTAAAAACGGAGTATCACATTGATACTATACATATGCAAGCTGTTGATAGTAATATTGAAAGATTATTTAAGGGTAGGATTAAAAATGAAAATTATGTTTGGCATGATCCAATTCCATATAATAAAGAAAAACTGAATTCCTTGAGATATAAATTTTCTGGATCTGAAAATATTGAAAAAAATTATGCTCAGGTCTATCAAGATTTGTTTGTTCTTTCTATGTTAAATGGAAAAAGAAATGGATGTTTTCTTGAAATTGGAGGATCGAGACCTTACTTTGGAAATAATACTGCTCTTTTGGAAGAAGGTTTTGGTTGGTGTGGTGTCTCAATAGAATTTAATGAAGAATTTTCTAAGCAGTATCGTGAAGCACGTAAAAAAACCAGTACAATTTGTGCCGATGCCACTAAAATAGATTATAGTCAATTAATAAATGAGTATTATAAGGATGAAGTTATTGATTATCTTCAATTAGATATTGATCCTCCAGATGCAACTTATGAAGTGCTTTTGAAAATTCCTTTTGACAAATATAAATTTAGAGTGATCACGTATGAACATGATTTTTACAATAGTAACTATAAATCATATAGAGAAAAATCTAGAGAGTATTTGAAGTCGAAGGGGTATGTCATGGTTGTTGGTGACATATCTCCAGATGATAAAACACCATTTGAAGACTGGTGGGTTCATCCAGATTTTGTGGATGAAAATATACTTAACATGATGAGTGATAAATCTGATAAGATTAATAAAGTTGATGATTATATGTTCTCTGGAGATTATTATGCAGAATTTGAAACAGATCGATATATAAGAACAAAATTCTTCTCTGATTTTTCTTATCAGGGAACTATGGTTGAAGTTGGTGCTGGTCCACCAACATTCATTAGTTCTTCTAAACATTTTAGAAATAATGGTTGGAGAACAATTTGTGTCGATCCAAATCCCAAATTTGTTGAGCAACATCAAAAAGAGGGAAGTGAAATATATCAGTATGCCTGTTATAACAAAAACGGAAAGTCAAAATTTACTGTTAATTTAAATAATGATGATTGGTATTCTGAAGAAAATGATGGAGTTAGTTTTTCTTCACTTGGAATTAGATATGAAGGAGTTCCAAAACATAATACTCAAGAAACCATAGAAGTTAAAACAATAAAATTAGACACTCTTCTTAAAAAAATAGATGCCAAATCTATTGATATTCTTTCCATCGATGTTGAGGGATGGGAAATGGAAGTGCTTCAGGGATTTAATCATGTAAAATATAAACCAAAGGTAATTGTTTTGGAAAATTATCAGAATAAATTAGACTATGAAAAATATATGAATGATATTGGATATGAAAAGGATGTTAATCTTGGATACAATCAAGTGTATGTTAGAATCAAAGATGAAGAATAAAACTTTTTTATCAAACAATATATAATAAAAAGATTAATGATGAATTTTACTGTATACGCAAAAGATGATTGCCCTTATTGCTATAAGGTTAAACAAGTGTTAGAATTAACAGGAAGTAAATTTGTTTCTTTTAATCTTGGAAAAGATTTTTCAAAGGAAGAATTTTATGATATCTTTGGAGAAGGTTCAACTTTTCCTCAAATAATCTGTGACGATAAAAAAATAGGAGGGTGTGTTGACACAATCAAATTCCTCAGAGAACAACAGGTCATCAAATCCTGACCTAAATAAATCAGATAGCCACACTAATCGTGGTGTTGAGTTTCTAATTAATGGAGGTAAAAGAAAGCAGACGCAACCATTTCACATCATCTTCGAAAAGATGGTTTGCTTTCTGAGACGGGAAGTCACCATCTATTTCGAATTTTCCATTAAATCACGGAAAAGAATAGTAGTTTCCCGAGGCAAGAACAATGTTAGCAGTTAGTTTAGTTTTTGGTTCCTTTTTAACCATTTTGTTTCTAATACTAGGTACTCTCATTGGTTGGACTGCTAGAGAATATATGATGAACTATCGGGAAGTGCCAAGACCTCATCCCGAAATGTTTGATGAGCAAGGTAATTTAATTCCTGATGAAGTAATCGCATTTAATTTTGAAAATTATGACTACAACAACGAAGAAGAAGACGACGACTAGTACAACATCATTAGAACTTCCAAGAAATCCTTTTGCTTTTGAAGTTCTAAGTCTTGTATCAAAACAAAGAAGCAAGGCAAAAAAGATTGAAGTTCTCAAAAAATATGAACATCCCTCTTTAAAAGCAATTTTTATTTGGAATTTTGATGAGACTGTAATTTCTGTTCTTCCTGCGGGGGATGTTCCTTATTCTGGATTTGAAGATCAGGCAAAGTCCAATGGAACCCTGAGCACTAAGATTGATGAAGAGGTTCGTAGAATGCATGAAACTGACTCCTTCTCTATGGGTTCAGGTGATAAGAATGGTCATACCACAATTCGTAGGGAGTTTAAAAACTTTTATCATTTTGTTAAAGGTGGTAATGATGGTATGAGTAATATTCGTCGTGAGACAATGTTTATTAATGTTCTTGAGGGATTGCATCCACTTGAGGCAGAAATTGTTTGTCTTTGTAAGGACAAAAAACTCTCTGATAAGTATAAGATCACAAAAGAAATTATTGCAGAAGCATATCCAGATATTAATTGGGGTGGTAGAAGCTAACTATGAAAATTCTTTATGAAGATTGTGACCCAGATAAGGCAAAAGATAAATCACTTCCTTATACTGCATATTTGATAGAGTATAAAAAAGAAGGACAGTCTCATTATGATGTTGCCCTTGCAAAAAAGATGGTTGATATCTTTGATTACTATTGGGATAAGTATCGTAATGACTTTGTGAACATGACACAGAGTGAGGGTAGAATCAATCCCAAACTGTGGGGTAATGAACCACCCAAAACCAAAACGAAAAAATAATTCCAAAAAAGTCGAGAAAAAATCTCCGGAAAATTTTTGGTCTGTAGGGTCGATCCTAAAATTGACCCCCCCCTTGACTAAATAAGGTATAAGGTCTATAATAGACCTGTCGTTCATCCAGGTAACTGGACGCAAGTAAGTCGCGCAACGGTTCCGTTGATCTTATGATTGAGTTACTACTATTAGCTAATTTACATAGTCCTCCAAACATGACTTGTCAGCAAGTTAGAGAGGTGGCAGAAACCGTACTGGATTCTGATATGTCTCAACAAGATAAGCAAAGATTCTTATCTCGTTTGTTTGGACAGCATATGATGCTAAAGTGTCTTAAGAAATAGGACGCAAACGACTAAAGGAACGACTGAAGGAAACACTTTTATAAATAAAAGTGTACGTTCATCCCATCAGATAATGAGGCAGTGCTCTAAATGTTCTGAATATAAACCTTTATCTTCTTTCTACTCTCAAAAGAATAGAAATGGTTCAATCACATTGAAACAACAATGTAAAGAGTGTTATAATAAGTCCCGCAAGGATAAGTATAACGGTGATAAAGAATTTAGAACTAAACGAGCAAAACAAATTCAACAGTATAAAAGTGAGAGGGAATCATCCGATAGTGAATTCTATTTAAGAAAGCATCTATCAAGAAGAATTAGACAAACTTTGGTAAAACAGGGTGAATCTAAAATTCTCT
>Ga0208162_1000377_pt1 | contig 26218 bp, 11 predicted proteins | sample CB_VirMetaG_4_FD_184539 | JGI IMG/M metagenome (GOLD analysis project Ga0208162, IMG submission 184539) | Freshwater to marine saline gradient viral communities from Chesapeake Bay - CB_1508_1M Viral MetaG (SPAdes) (version 4) | ecosystem: Environmental > Aquatic > Marine > Coastal | place: USA... | reverse complement strand
GAACGCCATCAACTGTGAGAGTTCCACCAAAAGATCCAGAACCATTTGTAACGACTGATCCGTTTGCTGCAACAGTGAAATTATCTGTTCCATTAAAATTAGTTGCAAGAACAACAGTTGCACTTGATGATGAGTTTCTTGCTGTTAATTTGCCATCTGTGTTTATAGAAACAACATTTCCAGATGCTTCTCCAAATTGTGCAGAACCATCTTCACCATTAATAGATGCTTTTACAGTGCCACTACTATTATTGAGTTGCAGGTATCCACCATTACTACTGGTCTTATACAAACCACCCAGACTTGTAGCACCATTCTTTAGTTCATATCCATAACCAGCAACACCAGCTGCGGTTGGATCGGATACTACAGTTCCAGTAATTTCTACACCTGTAGATGTAGTAATAAACTTCTGATTTCCGTAGTGACCTAGAATGACTGCGCCACTTGAACCATCACATCTAAGATAAGTTGCAATTCCACCCGTACCACTGTCAGTTCTTAATGTAATATCCTGGTCATCAGCATAATTACTGATGTCTAATGCTCCAGTGTAGTTATCAATATAAGAGCTAGTTGCGTTATGACCTAATCTTAGATCATCACCGTTTCCAGCCTGGAATGAATATCCATCAGGAATATCCATGCCCTGGCTAGCATAGAGATTACCAGTAACATTTAATCCCCAAGAAGTAGAACCTGCTCTATAACCACCCTGATAAAGTAGTTCCGAACCACCAAATTGATTGAGTTTAAATGCTAAGTATGAAGATGGAGAACCTACAACTCTAGCAGTATAAAACTCGGTGCTTTCAAATTCACTGTATCCGTAGTGATACCACTTAGCAGTTCCATCAGTATTCATAAAGAATTTGGTTCCAGTACCAGTACTGGTACTATAACCATCATTCTGTAAGCTCAGGTTCCATACAGAATTATCATCTGCTTTACAAATAAAAATCGGACTTGCTGATCCATCATCAGTAATCGTCAGGTTTCTTGTTGTGATACCTGCGTTAATAGTTACATTACTGAAGGTGCCATTTACAATGTAGTTTTGGGTAGCATGATTTCCCCAACTGAATGCAGTGTCCCAGTTGGTATTATTATATCCAGTGCTAATAGTATCTACATCAGCAGCAAGTTCATTGATCTCAACTCTTTGCTCTTCAAATGTGAAGGTAGGTTGTACGTTTCTAAGTACCATTGGACCTCAGTAGTTCTTTTAGTAGGGATTTGATCTCATTTAATTCACCCTTCACATAGTCCAACTCTTGTTCCATGTTATGAAACTTATTTCTGGACTTCTTATATTTTTCAAAAGCGGATCTGTCAGTATTTATGATTGCACCTGTGTCTGAGTCACGATATAACCCATCCTCATTCTTAACTTTAATGTGTTTCATATCAATAAGATGCGACCGCCCTCATATCTTGAATTTTGGGAACGAATGCAGGATTGCTGGACTTCATAACAATCTTGACTGCGAAAGAAGAGAACTCTGGTAGGTCCTCAATGCTGTAAGACAGTTCTTGATAAGAAGATTGCTTTTCTGTTATGCCACTAATAGCGTTTTCAGATGTAGCAATTACATCAACATCTGGAGCTCCAGTTCCATTAAAATATGTCCACTCAATATCTTCAAAATTTTCTTGAGAAGAAGACTTCTTGATCTTATAAAGAATCTTAAGATTTTCAATGTCACTTACATTAGCAGTCATTTTGATGCTAATAGAAGTCGCTGGATTATCAATCGCAACCTCTTTGGTTACATACTTAGCAATTCCAGAACTATTCTTGGATTGAGTTTCATCAATAAAGTCAACACCACTAGCATAATCAACTACAGAAACTTCAATAAATCTAGACTCATCTTCTGGTTGACCTGGATAAGAAAGAAGATCTCCAACTCTGAAGATATCATCCAATTGAGAATCAACGCTAGCATTTCTGGTGTAGTCTTGATTATCTACAATTCTTCCAGTGTAATCATTATTGATAGGTTGCTTATCATTAACAATCGTAAGTTGTTCTGAATTAGCATCCCACAGTCTAATTTTTCCAGAAATAGTATTGTCGTATGTTTGAGCAGGTACAGATGGATTTCTTCCAGTTACATATGTTGGTGGTGCCACAGTATTTGGAATGTTGAATGTGAACTTAGTTACTCCAGTAGATCCAACTGTAATTGTGTTAACAAAGGTATCGCTACTGAAAGATAATGCTTCACCAGCAACAAATGTATTAACAGAGGTTAGTTTTACATAAACGGTAGAACCGCTTACTTTTACAACAACACCTTCTGCTTTTGTTGTCGATCCAGTAACTCTTTGATCTAGGTTAATAACTTCGGTTGGATCAACACCAGCAACTGTCATTGAGTAAACAGGATAGAAAGATAGAATTTGATTTCTTCTACCAAATCTATTTTCTTGTCCAAGAGGATTTTCAACTCTGTTTGTAATTGTCTTAACGGAAGCTCTGGAAAGATCTACAACAGGAGAGAGATACGATACAGAACTTGAAAGATCCAATTTATAAACTAAAGAGTAATCAATATTGTTAATCGTTTCATTAATCTTAGAAGCGATAACCTTCTGGTTAATGAAGAAGAAATCTTCATTGAGGAAAGTTCTCTCGTAATCAGTTTGACTGTAAGAAGCAAATGTGTTTACATTATCATCTACAGGGGAAATATTAGTTGTCTTAATAAAGCTATCAATCTTGGTTTGACTGAAAGTTAGATTTGGAATAGAAGCAAACAACTTTTCAAATTTTCTATTGTAGGATGCTAGTACAGATGTACCACCGCCAAATGCATTTGCGGATGCTCTAGCAATAGAAGTAATATTGTAGTAATCTACGCCGTTGTTAGAAACTTTGTATAAGTTAGTATTCAATTGAGAAGCAGTTACACCACCAACATCCTTTGCAGATTTGAAGAATACATAGGAGTTGTTGGAATCAAAACCATTATCTCTGTGGTTGACTTTAACAACCAAGTTGTTGTTCTTGAAGAGACTGGATGTTGCAGTTGTGTTAGATTCTGCATTAGTTTCAATTGGATTTGCTTCTAGCAGTTCGTAACCAAGATCTTCATTAGTCAGAAGCAAACTTGCTGTTCTGGATGTATCAAACTCTGCTCTGTGTAATCTAAACTTAATATCCTCAAACAGATCTTCAGTCCAAGAATCAGAGTTTTGAGACTTAAATAGAGATCCAAGTAGTGGTTGTGTAGTAACAATCTGACTAGTTGCAATCTCAACTTCGCCAAGTCTAGATCCCCAAATTTCATATTCAATCGAATCTGTTTCGATAGCCAATGCATATTCAGTATCATTTTCCAGATATACTGGATTATCAAACTTAAAGTTAGTTGGTGTGATGGACTGAGTTTGTCCTTCTTCGTCAATAGCAATACCCATTCTGACAGCAGGTGTGTCAATAGTAATCTCAGATTCAATCAATGCTCCTGCATTGCCAGAACCTGTGCCTCTCAAAACAATAGCAGGGGGTTCTGTGTATCCAGATCCTTGAAGATTAATTTCAGTGTGATAAACTTTACCATTGGATACTCTGACAGTTGCCGTAGCATTACCACCACCAGGAAGTTGTGGACTTTCAATAGTGATGATTGCAGAATCGTAGTTGCTACCTGTGTTCTTAACTTTTAATCCAGTTACTCTACCAGAATCTTTTGCAATTCTTAGAGATAGTTGAGTATTATTAGAATTGTTAGTTTCTGTAATAGTAGTTACAGAAAGTTGCTCATCTTGAACGAAAGATGTACCGTTGTTGTTTGAAAGGACAAGAGTATATACTTGGTCGTTTGCAAGAGTGAATACTCCAGTTGTACTTGGAGTAACTTCAATATTGTTTTTATCAATTAATTTAGAAATTGCTCCAGAACCATTAGATTTAGCACCAGTTACCAATTCACCACGAACAACCGTCAAGGTATCGCTAGCAACAACTTTTAGGAATGTTTCGGGTGTTAGAACTTTTTGTGTTCCTGGGATGATATTCTTTCCTGGTTTTCCACTTACAACATCAGTTAGATATACTCTGATGGGAACATTTTCAGATTTTTTATTAAAGAATAGATCTACACTAGTTACAAATACACCACCATCAAAATTTTCTACCTTAAATGTTTGTGCAAATGGATTTGGTTTGATTGGATTATCTGTGTTGCTATCTACAATTTGTGTTCCTTCATTTGCTTTAAAGAATGCAGGTTTTGTAGAAACGATAGAAGATGGATTTTCTGGAAGTGCTCCCGTTGCATAGAACTTAACTTCTGCAAAAGTTTCAACTTCTTCCTTAGAAGCATCGGATGCACTGGATGTAAATCTGATAGTCTTCACTCCAGTTGTGAATCTGATTTCACTAGCATCTGTGTCATAAGATACTGTATCAACATTTCCAGTCCAGATTGCGTTCTCTCTTGGTGGTTGTCCAGCAGGAACAAGGATAATGCCACTAGCATTACCATTATTATCTGTAGTTACTGTGCCATTGAATGCAGATAGTGAGTTTCCTGCAATGCCAGTATATTTAAGGTCTGGATTTACCCACCTAGAAATATCTCTTCCTTCCATGAAGACATAAACTCTAGTATTTGGCTTCAGTCTATTGATAACAAACTTAACAGGGATACTTCTAGCAAAGAAAGACAATGATGTTGCAACAACATTAGATCCTACACCTTTAGTTGTCAGTCCTTTGCCAATTTCATTGTTTTGTGGACTAATGTTCGAAGAACTTCCAACAGAAGCAGATGTAACCGAAGAATCGGAAACAATTGAATTAACCTCTGCAAAAGAACCAATGTTGAAGAACGATTGGTTTGCACCCATCCAGTTAATTTGGTAGGAGTTGTGCAAACTGGAGAATGCATCTTGTAGCTCTTCTTTTGCAAGGAAGATGGAATATAGATTGGTATTGTTGTCAGTTACTAGAGGAGCAACAGAAGTGTCATACCATGTATCTACAGCAGGTCCAATAAATGAATCGCCAACATACTGAAGAACAACAAATGGGTTTGGATTGAGTGTCTTAGTTGCAAAGTTATTTCCAAGTAACTCTAGTTGTGTATATGGCAGAGTTACTACATCACCAGTTCTTTGATAACCAGCAACAGATCGTTGATCGTTTCTTGTATTGATTTCTTTTAGTAGGAAAGAATCTTCTCTAGACTGTGGACGCAAAACCGATTGCTGTGTATCGATAGCGCACTTGTAATCTAGAGATCTGAGAGATCCAATCTTATGAGACTCAAAATTGTCTACAATGAAACCACTCTTGAATCTGTTAAATCCAGATGGATCGACAACCTGCATGTTTAGAGCTTGCTGCTCTAGAATGCTCAGAGTTGTGTAATACTCTAGACGCTCAATACGCTTTTCTAGTTTACCAATATCGCGCATTGTGTAGCGACGATTATCGACAGTGGTGATTCTTACATCCTTACTTGTCTGAGTAAACGCTGGAATGTACATATAGTACAGAGCAATAGCGTCACTGATAGGATCTGGTTTGGATGGGTTTAGGGACGAGTTTCCTTCCTTGACAATAAATTGACCTTTCTTATTGAGGAATACACCATCAATACGATCAAGATATTGCGTTTGAGTAAATGAGAATGTATATTCAAGACCTTTATCTGGAGCAGGTGTGCTCGCTACAACACCACCAGTTCCAGTGTAAGATCTGTTATTTGGTGCAGAAAGAATAGACTTGTTTTGGAAACCACTAATGATTGCATCATTATCAATTTTTGGTCTAAAATCAAGAACATCTTTCAGAGAAACTTTACCAAGTGTTGGTGAGTTGAAGAAAGGAATTTCGTCACTGCCAACACCAGCTTCATGTAGATATGAATCAACCGTACAGAAATCACCAGCAGTATGGTCGAAATAATCAAATGCAATTACTAGTTGACCTGTTGGTGGTTCGTATCCTGGTTTGATTACAATCCTGGAGATGTCATAGATGGTATCTCTTTGACCGTCGTCAAATGTAAATCTGTTTGTGATGTCAACACCATTAACTAGATTTCCATTTCTATCTACAGTAGGAGGTTCTGTTGGAGAACCTTCGTAAACATATCTTAATTTATATGCATCAGAATAACTATAAACATTCAGAGATTCTGTGTCATAATCTCTACCTCTGAATGGGATAACTCTATCTCCAGTAGATTCAATGACAATTCTCTTATTGACATTTGATGTCTTGAGTCTTGGTTTTGCCTTAGAAACTTCAAGAGTAGCAGTTAATTTTAATGTTGGATATGTGCCGCCAATAGGAATATTACCAAAGTAATCTGCTGGCAGACTCAGTTTTACACTACCAGAAGTCAATCCACTGGCAGCATCAGTAGATGCTTTAATTTCTACATTGCTTTGGGTGATGTATACAATATCCCCATTGACAATATTTGGTGCATCTCCTGCATTCAAAACAGTAACAACAAAATTGCTTTCACTAAATGAAACAAATCTTTGTGTTCCAAATGGAAGTTGAGCAGCAAATGTAATTTTTCCTTCGCCACCAGCACCAGTAGAAACAAAGTCTCTTCTTAAATAATACTTAATCTTAGAATCTTCACTACTTGCTACAATCGAACTTACCTGGGAGGATCCTGTTTTATAAAGGAGAGATCCTTGGTTAAAATTAGTAATGAGTGGTCTAACTCTAACTACGGTTGCATTAGTAATATTTTCTGGCAGAGATCTGTCAAAATAAATTCTAGATTTGTTGACTCCAGCAGGAACAGTTGCTTGTTGAACGATAGCTCTAACAAGTTCACCGCTGTCATCAGTAAACTGAACTAGATCTCCATGCTGCAAATATGTTGTAGCATTGCCACCAAAACCAGTACACTCAATATATTTTCTTCCTTTGTAACCAGTAAATGTAAAGTCTGTTACAGAGATAATGTCAGCATACTTTTCACGGTTGATCTCAATATCAGAAGTGAAAACATTAGAGTTTCCAGATCCAAATTCACAGTAAAAAGATTTGACATTCTGTGGAGTGTAAGTTGTAACAGCACCTCTAACCAAAACTGGTGTAATTACTGCTCCAGATGGAGTTCCGCCACCAGCACCTTGAATAACTTCTACAAGGGGTGGTGTAGAATATTCTACAGATACTGCAGATCTATTGACAATGTTGATCTTAAAGATTCCGCCAGATCCATCAATTCCAATAGAGATCTTAGATGAATCGTAGACAACACCATCAATTCTTAGTGTTGTTCCAGAAACATAATTAGCACCTCTATCATTTGCAATGAAGTGTGAAATTGTATTGTCTTTTGCAATTCTGATAGAGTTTCCATTTTCGTCAACAATGACTTCTCCACTTGCAAAATTTCCAAATATACTCTTAACCATAAGAGTTTTATTTGAAGTGTATACGCCAGTCGATGTCCCTTCAACAACACCAAAAGCTCCAGATGTTAATCCATACACATACTGACCAGGAGCAAAACTTCCTGCAGCAGTAATTGGTTCATCTAGTAGAATTTTTGTAAAGAATGATGGATCAAAATAGGAGAGACTAAATGTGGTGTTATAGGTTGGATCGCCATTAGCAAGTCTTCCTTTGGAAGCAACTACATCAGTATCAATATTAAAACCAGATCCTTTTTCGAGAAGAGTAAAGTTGCTTGGTTTTGCAATACCAATAACAGGAGTGATCGTTTCGTTATAATCTACAATTGTTCCAAATGGAATGGATCCCTGAGTCTGTGCATCAGACTTGGAATAATAGAGATATCTCTTTTTGTTTGCATCACCTTCATCGTATTCAATCATGAAGTTGTCCAGATAATCTTTCTGGGCAGTGATTGTAAGTTCTAGGAATGTGACTGTTGGGTCACTATTAATCTCAATTCTAGGAACTCTAGCAAATGAGATTACAGATACTGTGTTTACAACAGATGGAGTCTCATCAGTGTTTCTTGCTTGTACAAACCACAGGGTGCCAATCTCAGAAACAAAGTTGTCTCCAGTCAAACCAGCAACAGTAGTTGCATAGTTGTTCTCAATCGCAAGATAGATTGTTTTGATACCTTGGTTGATATCAAAGAATGTACCTCTTCTAGAAAGAGTCTGTTTGACTGCATTTGATGCTTCGGTGTTATTCAGACCAAGAGATCCATCGTTGAATGCAGCAGAAAGATATACATCTGGATATGCTGTTAGTTCACTTCCTTCTGCATTGAGAGGTACACTATTATATGTGTTTGTAATACTATAAGTTGGAAGTCCTTTAGTCTTGATTCTAATGTCTTCTCTATCAAGAGTCTCTCTTGCTTTATTGACCTCTATGTATTTTGTTTCTTTATTAACAATCTCGTATCCTTTTACATATGCTTTGCCAGGACCAATGCTAGCAACTAATCTATCAGATGCATCGGATTCACTATAACCATTAACAGTGCCGTCTGAATCAAGAGGATAAACACCAAGGTTTCCATTTTTCTGATAGTATTCTCTTACATCAAGAGAAAAATTATCAACAACATAATCACCAGATTCGTCATAAGTTCTTCTTGCTAGGGTTTGCTCTAACAGATTGTAATCAGTTTGAGACACTTGAGACTGAATCGATCCATTTTTGATGGATAGAATTTTAATAAAATTATTATCAGTCTTTTCATCTAAGCTGTAAGAAATTAGATTGAGATTAATGCTCAACCTATGTGCGCCAGGTGCAGAATAGTTAGAAGAACCAATTGAATTATCGTACAGAGAAGAGTCTTCTTCTGGAGTTACAATCTTCTCTTCAATTTTAAATCCAACTTTTGTAGATGGTTTATTATAATACTTATTAATGATTAATAATTGAGCACTGTTTCTAACAAAATACCCATTTACAAAATAAATGCCTTCTTCCACTTTTACAGCAGAAGCATATCCCATTGCAGGACTATCTAAATTAGATACTTCACCTGTGTCTGGATTGGTTACTGAAATAGATGTTGGGAGGACGCTACCATCGGTTCCAACAACCATCAATGGAGTATTAACACCATCCACTACCTCTAGAGTTTCACCTTGTCTAAAGGTGTCTTCATTTCCAGCATCACCACTGTTTGTATAATTTACAAACAGGACATCGGACTCATTATCATTAGCAATTTCAGAAGAGATAACACTTGCGATTACACCAGAAGTTAGACCTCTAACTTTTCTGCCAATCAGTTGAGTTATGTCATATTTTTTGTATACAATCTGACCATCCTGGTTAACAGGAATTTCAGATACGGAAGACAGTTTTACAAATGGAAGTTTGGTATTAAAACCAACCTCACCAGGAATTACTAATTCGCCTTGCTTAAATGCGTACTTACCAAATTGTTCAATTTGGTTCTGTAACAACGACTGAAGTTGAGTAAGCTCTCTTCCCTGGACAGCGTACCCAGGACGGAAAAGAACCTTATAAAAATTTTTATCAGTATCAAAATCGTCGTAGTATGGTGCTACGTTTAGATTAGTCTTTTGAGGCATCTCAACCAGTCTCTAGGGTGTTCGTAATTAGAACTCGATTACCAGCTTGATGTCCTCAATTTGGTCAGCAGCTCTTGTAATCTGTCTTCTATTCTCTATGTATACGATTTCTCCCGAGTTTGGTTCAATCTCTGGGAGTGCAAGACCACCTGTGAATGCAATATCAGACACAGTGCCGTTCTCTGCAATATCTACATTTCCAGATGTCGTGGAAGATGCTCCAACGATTGCGTTTGAACCATTAGATTCAAATGCTCTAACAACACCAGAGTCGGTGTGTAGATCTGGGGATTGATAATACTTAAGTACGCCAGTAGAAGAATCCCAGGAAACTACCTTACCGTATGCAGTACCACCAGATACTGCTTGGAAAATATCTTCGTCTACTGTGTAATCAGAAGTTGCTCCAGTGATAACAACTGCAGAAGTACCACGCAGAGTTGCAGAATCAGCAAAATCTGTAGTACCATAATTGTATGGGTCTTGAATGATACCGATGCGACGGAAATCATTGTCAACTGGGAAGTCGCCAGAACCTTCATCATAGGTGAGGCGAATATTGGTCATGATTCTCTTAGCAAACATTTCGTTCTCAGCATCAGAACCATGTCCACCGCGTGGAGAAATAACAAGTTCGATAGCAGCAGTACCACTAAAAGCACCTGCAGCTGCAGTCAAACCAGAATCAGTAAATACTTGACCAGTTACTAGGGTCAGGTTGCCGTATGTATAACCAGAACCAACCGCTTGCATTGTTGCGCTTGTAACGCTACCAGAAGCGTCTGTGGTGAGTTTTACAACTCCTCCGCTACCGTCGCCCTTAACACCAGTGTAAAGGGTTGTAGAGGCAGGTAGACCAGCACCTGCATTCTTGATAACAGCAACATGGATAGCACCATCAACAGCAAGTGCTTCGACTTGTGTTCTGCTGAGTTCTGTAGACTCAACAATAGGCATAAAGTCTGTGGAGAGGAATGCTAGAACATCACCAGTAGGAATGGTGAACATATGCTTCCAAATATATCCTGCAGATCCAGCAGGTTCAGTATAGATGCCATTTGCAAACGAACCCTGACCAGTAGATGGTTGTGACTTTGGTTCGTAAGTAGCATTCTGACCAGTTGGATTTGCAGCACTCTCACCATTGTAGAGACACTTGAAAACTTCATACTGTTGGTTCATTACATAGAACTTACCTTCAGAAAGACTAGATTGACCAGTTGCAGTGTCCTTACCAATAGCACCACCACCTTGTGGAGTTGGTGCATAGTTTGGACGATACATATCAAACTTTGGATTCAGAGTCAAATTCCAGTTGTAACGGGGTACAACTAGTCTTGCAAATGGAGCAGTGATTCTCTTGGCAGCAATCAGTTCATTATAAATTGCTAGTTTCTCGGAATAGTTATCAATAGGTGTTGGTGGTGCTTCTTCTGTAGCGTATCTATATGCACCAGACTTAGCAGTTGCACTAGATGTAGCACCAGTGATTGTTGTGCCAAATGCAGGAGTAGTTGTTGCAGTTGGAAGAACATTGGTAACTAGAAGACTATTCTCGTTTACTTCTGCAACGGTTGCGGACCAACCGCCACCAGAGACAGTTTCTCCAGAACTAAATGATCCATTGATATTGAAAATTTCCACATAGGCGTCCCACCTTGCAGATCTTCCAACGAAGAAATACATCCTTGTACGAGCAGCATCTGCATCGTTAGCGCCTTCGCTTAAGGATTCTAGGAATTGCTTCGCATTGAAAATTCTAAACTTTTCCGAAATGATAGCTGCCATAGCACTGGTCTCTGTATAGTAACGCTGAATCCGAGTTATTTATATTTATTTATGGGAGCAATCTGATTAGTGCCCCAACAGTGTGTACCTCGATTGGAGTGTTATTGACTCCTCGTGTACAATTCAGTAAACGATCAGATAGCTTACTCGTATAGCTAATCTGTTCTCTTCCGATAAGGATTGTTCCTGATGCAGGTAATTTAGATGTTTCGCAATAGATGACTTCTCCAGATTGAATAAAAGTCGTGTCATAGTTACCAATTTTTCTAAATTTACCGATTCCATCAGGCAAAGATTCATTAGGAATTAAAACAATTCCTGCCTGAGATCCATCATTAAACAAGTCAAATTGACCTGCAGAAATTCTCTGCTCATATGGAGATGTTGCAAATCCAGTTAAACCACCATCATTATATCTTCCACCAATATAATGACCAAATCCCCATTCAACCCAAATGTCTGATCCAGTCATACTGGCACGGAAATCATTGATATTTGTAACGCCACCTGGAACAGAAACATAGATGTAAATGACTCCATTGCTAATGACATAGTATCCATCTGGAGTAGGATCTGGATATCCAGAAGAGGAAACTACAGACTGATCCAACAAAACAGGAGTAAAATCACCCTGTGCTGGGAGTGGAGATGTTTGCATCTCAACTAGGTAGTTGTTGATGCTAGGACTTGCCAGATTCCACTTAACACCATTAATAAAGTGTCCAGTAGCGTTACTAAAATCTTCAATAGTAAATCCATACTGACCTAACTCTTCAATTGTATAACCAGTGATAGGTTGACCACCAGTAGATAGAATGTTTCCAGTATCTTGGAATGGTCTCCACTGAGGAATTGCAGCACCAGCAATACCAGAAGAATAAGTTCTGACGCGGTTAATTGGATTTGTAGTGTCTAGGATACCAGTCTCTACAGCAAGAACTTTCTCCACAATCGGAGTGAGAACTGGTTGAGACTCAATAGATCTATCAATGTTGAAGTAACGAATGTGTGCATCACTTCCAGCAGATATTGTTGTTGGAACTGGAGATGTTCCGATTGATGTTGGATTGAATACTGTAACCTGTTTAGAAACTTGGAAGGTAGATCTAAACTCAACATCCTTCTCAATATGTAAAGTTACTTTAGGAGAATTTGATGGAACAGTAATCTGAGCAGCAAATGCTGATAGAGATTCAATGCCAGTATAAAATTCTGCAACAAATGAGATATTTACTGGAGATTTTTTAGTAACTTGATTTGCAAAACCTAGTGTTACAAAAGAGTCAACTTTTCTGGAATTTCCTTTAATTAGATCATACTTTCTGCTGACAATAATTTTTGGAGCTTCTGTATAACCTTCACCTTGGTCTACAAGAACAATATCAATAATTTGTCCTTTAGATACAATAACCTTTGCTTTTGCACCACCACCCTGCTGATTTACAGGGAGAAAATGTAAAACTGGTGCTGTATCATATCCATATGCTGTTGTTGGTTGAATAATGCCCTGGTCATAATATAGTTGAAGATCTTTTCTATTCCATTCAACCCCAGAAACTCTACCAGTCAAATTGCCATTGATGTCTGTTTCCATAACAGCAACAGCACTTAGTCCAACTCCTCTAGTGCTTCCATTGTAATTAGTTGTAGTCACAGAACCATAGTAAGAAGATGTAACTTCATAACCAGATCTGTAGTCTTTTGGATTTACATACTGTGGAAGTTTTTTAATCTGTCTGAAATCTTTTTCACCATCAATTTTGATGCGATCACCAGCATTTAAATTTGATAGTAAGTTTCTTTGAACATAGAACGATTCATCTGCCTTTACGCTGTCATACAACCATGCAGAAGAGTCTCTCTGCATTCTTCTATTTCCAAATTCATCCAATTGGTAATTAAGGGTGGATGACAAATTGCTTAATTGAATCTCGTCATTATACATTACATAATCAGTTGAGAAGAAGACAGACTCAGATCCATTGAATACAGGGTTTTGTCCAGCAACTGTTAATGTGACAGACCTATCAGATGTTCTTTCAATTCTCTTGATCTTACCAATCATGTGTTTGATAGAACCATCTTTTTGATATACAAATGTCTCTTTATCATAGTTATTGTTAAACCAAGTAAATAAAGAAACAAATGTATTTGGAGCAGTATCGGAAATGGTCAGGGTGAGACGGTTCAAATAGGTATTAAACTCAAAATCATGAAGAGTAATCGTCTGATCCAGTTCTCTTCCATATAGCAAAATTAATTCAACATTGTTTTGATCATTTATAGCTTTTGTAAATCTCAAAGCAGGTCCATTAATGCTATAAGAGTCCGTTCTTTGTAAAATACCATCAACAAAGACAAACATATAATTAGCATCATCAACATTCTGCACTTCATCATTATCTTTTCTAAGAATAATGAAAGGACCAGCAGAACCATCTAAAATTCCAGAAGTATCTAACTTACATCTAATGTAGTTTCCTACGCTATGAATAGCAATATTTTCGACTGCAAGTGGTTCTTGCACAGTCTTAGTATTCTCACTTTGGTTCCAGATTGGAGCTCCGTCAAAAACAATTTTGTTTGGTGTAGTTGTTTTATCAATATAATATGCACCATCATGCTGCAAAATACCACTTAGTGAAATGAACAGGTTTTCATCTTTATCTGTAACAACTGCAGAACCATCTTCATAATACAAATCAAACACTGTGTTTTCATTGTCAACATAATCTGGGTTTGATACTTCAACAGAACCAGGACCAGTGATTAGCGTTTGTTGCAAATTGCTATACAAAGAATCTAGTGCTGAAGCGACTTCTTCGCACTCACTTAGTGTTCCATTGACCAGCAATGGATCTGGTAAGATGTTTTTATTTGTATAAGTTGACAGTGATGTCCAGTATCCAGTTGGATTTTGATTTTCTGGTGTAACATCAATTCTGTTTGGACCACCTTCTAGAATGGATTCAACAATAGAGGCATAATTAGTAATAGCACTTTCAACTTCAGCACAATAAGGAATTGCGGTATCAATTCTAACAAGAGGATCTTTTACGGGAGCAATGATCGTAGAACCAGCAATTTCATTTCTCATTGCAAGAATCATTAAATCACGAGCAACATTGTATGCATATACAGTTTCATTTAACTCATTCTTAACATGATTTAGTTTATAGTTATTAAAGTATGCATTAGCAAATTCAATGACCTTTTGATTTCCACCCCATCTCAAAGAATAAACTACTGCATCGACTAAAATGCCAGTATCTCTGAAACAGAAATCTTCCGCTCTAACCCAAGATTCAATACCAGTATTGACCTGAGTAGTTGGAGCAGCATTATTCTGTAATGCATCGGTGAGAATGCCAAATAATGTTGTAATTGCTGAATTTACATTGGTGCATTCGGAAACAAGGATAATATTATCATCTTGTACTGTACCTCTGTTATTAATTGCTTCAATGCAAAGATCTCTTGCAAAATTGAAACCGTAAATCGATTCAGTTCTTTCTCCATCTAAAGCATCATGATCTGTGAAGTATTTGTTTGTAGCAGCAATAGTAGCAGAGTTTCCTCCTCTACCAGTATCTTCAGCAACTGCTGCAAGAACAATTCTCAGGTCTCTAGCACACTTTTCAGTAGCATAGTTAGAACCATACTTGCTATCTAATTCAGCAATGGTTTGATTTACAATGTCTTGTAAGTTTTCGTAGATTAATCTTCTAGAATCTTTAAATCTATATGCTTCTTCTGGAACACCAGGATATGTGAAATTGGGGAACCTATCATAGATTCTGTGTGCTGCTTCTCTTTGAATGTTTATTTTGTTTGCTTCAATAAGAGTGGATGCATCATAGAATGTACCAGTATTCAATCCACTCATAATAAATGTCATCTGAGCATTATCACTGGTATTGACACCAGTATTTGGAAGTGCTGCAAAATAAGTTTCACCTGTCTCAATTTGCAAATATATTCCTGGAGCAATTTGAAGAATTGGATTCGAATTTCCAGAAAGCACATTGGTGTTTTGTGTGATTTGCGTTAAAGATCCGACTACATCAATAGCAGTGGTACTTACTTTAATAGTTCTACCATCTACAATTTCTGTTACAATGGTATTTTCCTGGAATGCTCTACCAGCACTTACTTTCATACCAATAGCAATATTATCTGAATTGCTTACGGTAACCTCATTAGTACCAGGAGTCCATGAAACTTGTCTATCAACAAAATCCCAATTTCTCATTGCTATTTTGCATAGACGAGTAGCGTATGAATATGCTTCAATAGTTGGTGCTAATTCACCATCAATATAAGATAGAACATCATTATTAAAATAAGACTCGGCCGCGGCGATTGTTTTACCATTACCACCAAATCTCAAATCATGTTCTAATGCCTCAATAACTAATCCAATGTCTCTATAGCACTTGGTGCTTAATGTATTCCATGTAAGATTTGGATATTTGTCTTGAATGTAACCAAGAGTTTCAGATTGAATAAATGCTTTGTTCATTGCCAATTGGTTAGCAGCATCAATCCATGTTCCAGATCTTTGGAAAATATTTCTGATTTTCTTCAGATAACGATCATTTAGAGAATCTGTCTTAAATTCAAACAATCTGCAGTGGAATAGAACTCCAGGAACATTTTGTCCATCTTTTACACTTGGACCCAATGGAGGAGCAGAGAATGTAATTTTGTTTCCTTTTACAGAATATGCTCTTCCTGGTTCTTGGATAATACCATCAAGAGTAATAGTTAATGATTGATCATTATATGGAGTTATAGTTGCACCATCGGAATCAACTAAAGTAAAGGTTGTCTTTCCTTCAAGATTTCCCTTATTTGTAAATGCACCATCAAATTGATCATTAAGATATAGTTGCTTTGCTCTAATTTCTGTGGTGTTGAAAGTTTCCAGTCCGATCGATCCAACACCTCTTTCAACTTTTAGTTGCTCTGTTTTTATAATAGAAGTTGTAACATGTTTTTTGGTGCTAACAACAGTGATCTTATTTTTGTTTGGATCCCAAAGTTGTACAATACTTGTGTTGACTGTCTTTGTATTTGGAGACATTGGCACTTGAGTATCCGACTCAATCAAAACTTCTCCAAACAGTTTGAATCCAGCAGGGTGGGTAGTCTTCTTAATCAACTCTCTCCATGAGTTAATTGATGTCGTAGACTTTACCACATAGGAATAATCTTGATAATAATAAGAATCTGTTAGTCTCTGGTTAGAAGAACCAATAATTCCTTGGTCATCTTGGAAGGATCCGATATTATCAAAATATGTCTTAATTAAAGGATTAAATTTAGTATATGCAATAGACTGCAGTACACATGTGTTGCGTCTAGAAATACCTAAAATTTCAATTTTTTCACGGAACAATCCTTGAACATCTTTTACGATCAAAATATTTGATCCTGTTCTCCATGAAACAACTTTTGCTCTTGCCGTCTCTACACCATTATTTGTTTGAATGATAGTTTCTCCAATTCCAAATGCATTTGGAATAAAATTGGATACTTTAAAAATGTAATTTGATCTGAATGTAGAACTCAGTGTATTATCATTATGATAAGATCCACCATTATTAATGATTCTTACATTTCTGGGAACACCAATATCTTCACCAGACAGATATACTTCCAGATCAGTCTCTACAATTTTTATTGTTGGGACTGCTGTATATTTACTTCCAGGATTAGTAATTAAAATTCCTGTGATTTTTCCTTGATCTAAAACAACATCCAATAATGCATTGCCATCAATGATTGCTTTTGGTTTTGAATAATTCGATCCATTCCTTGTTAGGGTAACACCAGTAACAGATCCATCAGTAATTTCTGCAATAGCTTCTGCTTTATATGATGTTGTTGGAACAACACCAGAGACGATCGGAAGTTTTCTATATTCATTTCCACTATTAATAATGGAAACAGTATCAATTTCTCCAATAGAGAATTTTGACATCGATGTGTATTTGATGTCACCTGTTCCATCATGAGATGCTTTAATGCCAGTATCATAGACAATTGATCTTTGTGTCACATACAAAGCAGTTTTGTTACCTTGTAGTGGATCAGAAACAACATTGAAGTATCCCGTTTCTGATCTAGCAAAACCATTTTTGTCAAAGTAGTAATACTTCGAATACTTCAGAGATTGTTTCTCTTGATAATTATTTTGTGTAGTTCTAGAACCAAATCCTAGTTTGATATCAACAATAGATCCAGAATCAATTTTTTCTGGGGTTACAATGTTATAGTTGATACTTGGAGAAATATCAAACTGTTTTCCATTCATCGATGAGTGGGAAACATCGAATGAATACTTATAAAAGTTTTTGATGTCAATTACTGGATTTCTAGTGAAAGAAGAATTATCTTCTGAAAATTCAAATACTTGAATCGGATCTTCAATCTCTTTGATTTTTACTAGTTTTCTATCAACACTTTGATCAAAAAATACTGTGCTTAGGGAAATAGCGTTAATCGTGCTAAGAGTTTGATCATAACCAAAGACAACCTCTGCGTCTTGAGTTACAGGGTTGTATTCTTCAATTACTGGGTCATTTGCACTAGCACCAATAGCAAATCCTACTGGTAAACTAAAACCAGGACCATATTGCTGTACAACCGCATTGTTAAAGTGATCTAGTGCAATTGTATTATCTTGTCCTCTGAGAACAGTTAAGACATTGTTTGTTTTATTGACAATGAACATAATTTCATTGCCAATCTTAATGTTGTCACCATCAGTCAAACCATTTGCATCAAGCACATTTACCTTAGTCTCATTTAGAGACAAACCGACATGATCAACAGATATTTGTAATTTTGGTGTAGTTACATCAGTTTTTCCAAGAGCAGTGTCACCAATTGTTAGATTGTCAAATTTTGTATATCCAGATCCTTTATCAGTAATAACAACAGAATTTACTACGCCACTAGAAGAAACTGTAATTGTTGCTTTTGCATTGGATCCAGATCCTCCAAGCAAAGCGATATCTGGATATGTACCTGCTGTGTAATCTAGTCCGCCATTAAGAATGTCAATTCTTCCAATTCCAGTATCGTTGAGAACCGTTGCAACAACTGGGATGTCAAACTTAATTTTTTGGTATATTCTACTTCTTACATAATACTGTGTAGTAGTTGTTGTATCACTTGGATTGATATCGACATTGATCATGTCTCCAATACCAACACCATGATCAGCATCTGTTTTCAAAATAGCAACATTTTGATTGATGGTAAAAATTACCAAATCTTCGCTCAAAGAACCAACCTGGAACAACACAGCACCTGTTGTGTCAAGAAGATTGGAACTTCTGAGGAAATATCCATCTGTTAGAGCAAAAGAACCAGATAGTAGTTTTACTTTTACTGTATTCTTAGAAGATGTTGACTCTAGTACCTCACCTTCTGCAATGACAGAAGTTAAACCATCTGTCAAAAACAGAGTAGAACCAATAGTATATGATGCGTCCTGATCAAGAATTAAATTTAGTACAGTTGTACTAGAAGATAAAGTATCTCCATTGGAAAATGTTCCAGTGACATTTCTTAATGCTACCTGAGTACCAGAAAATACATCACCAACAATCTCACCTGTTGCACCAGTCACATCTTGGGTGATTGTATCACCATCAAACAAATATGCTGTTGTGGAAAGATCAATCAGTAAAGCTTTTGTAATTTGAGACTCAATTGAGACAACTTGCTTACCTTTGACAGAAGAAACCTCTGCGGTTGCTCCAGATCCACTGGTTGACTGATTATCAATAATAACTTCAGAACCAACTGAGAAATTTCTGACACTACGAACTGCTTCTGCACTGGATAGAGATCCTCTAGTAATTTCATCAATTACAGCAATAGACAAATCACCATTTGCATCAATATCCGATGTTCTTAGTCTAACTGCATTCTTTGGAAGATCTGCATGTGTCAATACTTGATTGTAGTTAGAATCTCTAGGAATTCCGTAATAGTTATCTCCTAGAATATATGGGAACGCTGGGACACCATTAGAATCAATAGTGATAAAATATGCATAAGTTCCGTTTGGATAGTCTGGAGTAACACAGAATCTACCATTGTTTTGATCTAGTGATCCACTCTTATGAACATAGGTATAATCTTCAAAGAAAGTTCCTAATGCATATGTTGTAGTAAGAGGACCATTTGGTCTGGTAATATTTCTAGAATAACTCGAAGTCATTCGAGTAATAGAGCTATTGGGATCTAATGGATTTGAATGTCCATATGCACCATAGATTGGATAACCATCATATGCAAATCCAAGAATTGGAGAATGATTTAAACCAGTATCATTCTGGCGCAAAGATGTTGGTGATGCATAGTATGCATATCCATAATCTTTAGATAAATCTTTGTTCTGAATGGCATAACCATTATTAGAATCTAACTTTGACTGATATTTTTTGTAACTGTTAAATGTCCAAGATTTTACTTGTGCCTCAGCAATAGCACCACTTCCAACAGGAATTACATCAATCCTAATGTTTTCTATTGTATAACCACTACCAGGATTGATTTGAACAAAATCAACCAGTTGTCCCGCAGGAGAAACAACAGCAGTATAATCAGCAAATCTGCCCTTTCCTGCCAAATCAGTAATTCTGATTACTGGAGGAGAAGAATAAAACTCACCAGGATTTGCAACAACTAAACTAGTAATCTGACCATTTGTAATGATGGGAGTAACTTCAGCATTTCTACCAGAAACAATTTCAATATCTGGAGTTACATTATAATTGCCAGGATTATCTATAATAATAGATTCAACAACTTGTCCTGCCATTTGTGCTCTAGCAAGACCAGAAACACCATCAATCAGAACAAAAGGTTGTCTAGCATATCCAGAACCTCTATTTACAACAACAATTTTTTCAATAGGTCCGTTATATACTTTATCAGTATCTTTTGCACTCATAGCAACGATACCATTAACAAAGATGCCAATATCTCTGTTATTTGTCTTATAAACCTCTGTGGTTACGGATGATACTTTAGGTAGTATTCTTAGTTGACGCTGATCTCTTACTGGAACATCTAGACTAAATGTATGTGCTGGGAATCCAGAAGATGCAATATAATAATCATTGCTATCTTCAAAAATTGCAGAGATCTCAGCATTTAAAGTTGGAAGACCAGAAACTTTAGAGTTGGATAGTTTCCATCTCAAATTGTTTTGGAAATCAACAATCTTAGGGTCTGTAGTTACAAAACCAGGATTTGAGATTTCTAATTTTTCACCAGCAACTGCATATGGTTGTCCATCTTCTACACTTGCAGAATACAAAACACCAAGAATTAAAATAGAACTCCCATCTACAGTGACTTCTGCAGCATCGTAGACAAGACTACCTGCAGCATAAGTAGCACTTCCAGATCTTGTCTTGATTTTGAATTGATTGACATTTTTTTCTTCGAAAGTGAAAATTTCATTCTCGATGTAAAACTTACCAGTCTCTTCCCAACCTACAGTAGAAAATACATTTACAATGTCTCCACTATTAAAATCTTCAGTAAGTTTTGTTTTAGAAGATGTTATGAATGTACCGTTAACAGTTTCTTCTGCAAGAATCAACTCATAAAGATCAATTCCATCATAGATGCCAGAATATAAAACATTGTCAACTACTGCAGAAGCATAGTTGCCTTGTACATTCTGAATAATTTTTTTACCAATAAATGATTCTGGGTTGCCAGATAAAACACTGACTTTTAATGAATAGTTGTTTACCCAGGTAGATTCTGATGACTTAAGAGTATGTTCTCTTGGGTATGATACTGTTGGAACAAAAGTATCAGGAATTAGACAGTTAAACAAAAACTGAATAGATTTTGCTGTTCCTTTCGATCTGTAGAACTCAGAAATATTCTTAATTAAAGTTCTTTGGTCTACACCTTCATTTAAATATGCAACTGGAAAATCTGGCAGATACTGTGCCTCAAAACTTTTTACCAGTGCAAATAGGAATAAATTGCTAATGTTTAGAACAGAAGAACCATTTACATGGTCTGCTGCTTGAGTAGTAACAAAAGTAGATTCGGAATACAAATCTCCTAGAGTTGTGTTACCACTAACACCTCTGCTGACTTCTAGGAATTGTGTGTCTGTTCTAGATTTGTAAAAACAGATCTCATCATTGATCTGAATATAACCAGACTCTGGAAATGGAGTTGCATCAACTACAGTGATAGTAGTGTCTGTGTCTTGTGCAAATTCTGCTAACTGTGTTTCTTGACGTAAAATATTGCTCTCATAAAAATCAATATTACGATATACAGCAAGATTGTTCGCAACATCAATAGGTTGACCTTGCAATTCAAGTTGCTCGTAATATTTTTGTATGAACTTACTAAAAAGTTCATACTCATCGCTAATAAAAGCTGGAAGCTGGCTCTCAACTAAAAGAGAGATTTTGTTAGCAGTCTTAGGCATCTACTACTCTTTATATGCGACGAATTTACTCTTAGCTACATCGACATCAAGATATGCTTCTCTCAAAACAGAAACATCATTTGACGCTGGTTTAACTCGCAACTCAATGCGATTATCAGAAAAACTTCCTTGAATAATAGTCAAATCATATAGTTTGATTTCACCTTTTTCATAGTCAACATCACCAAGAGAATCATTCAAGATAACTTTTTCACCAGTCAGTGCATCTAGTCTATATAGGACAATTTTGCCATCCCTATCTTCCAAATATGTAGTATAGGTGGGATATTCTAGGGTTACAAATCCGCTAGAAGATACAACTGGTGTATCGCAATCAACCTTAAATGCATTTTGATAACAAATCTCATAATAAGTTGTGGAATTCAACTGAGCATAAAAATCTTTTCTGAGTGTAATGGAAGTTAGGTTAGATCTGATTGCCTTGTCTGCATCATCAATTACACTGGTAAATTTAGAATATCTGAACTTACCATTGAACTTTTCTACTCCAGAAGTTTTCAAATACTCAGTAATCGCATTTGATACTTTAGATGCGACTCCAGTTGCAAGTAAATTTGTTGCTTTCGTGTCGTAGTAGATCTTAGAATCAAGTTCAACATACAGAATAGATGGATCAACCAAAACAGGTCTAACAGATCCAACACTATATTCTTTCAATGCGGTTTCAATTTCCCTTTTCGTAAAAGCAGAAAGGAATGATGCATCTGATGGTTTAATTGCTAAGAAAACTTTGCCATAAGATGGAGGAACCTGATCCTCTCCACCAAACACAATGATGTCACTAATAGCAGGATAAACATTTCTAGCAATAACTTCATAGTCGCTACCAGTCACTGCTCTGTTCTGAGAAGCAAAATACTTTGGCGCAAGATACTTAATCTTCTCTACACTCTCGATATCTTCACCACCAGAAGACTTAGATACAGTCTTGAGACCACTTACAAGAAACTGAACACTAATTGGTCCTACATTATCAAATACAACACCACTGAACTGAAAAGACTTTGCACCATTAGCATCTGGTCCATTTGTCTTTACATAGTCCATCTCAACAACTTCACCATCTTCTAGTTGGCGTCCTAGGGTTCCATCGCCAAAAATTACTTCATAACGCTCATCTTCAATTTCACTGACAAAATAAACTGCACTTCTTCCTGTTGTAGAGGGATCCATAATATTATCAATGCGTCTAAATTCTTCACTGACAGAAGAATTCGCAGATTGATAGACTCTAATAACTAAAGTGTTTAGGTCAACATTTGGATTATCAATGATAAATCTTTGCTTTTTGAGAGATCCATCAACCGTAGTTCTAGTTGTAACTAATGTTCCCTCAGTAAGTTTAATATCTTTAAATGTTGCAACATTATCAGCAACTTCAGATCTAGTATCTTCAGTAACAATATACTGATAAACGCTGTCATCGTAATTTGTAATAAATCCAGATCCTTTCTTTAGCGTCACAAAAGGAGGTGGATTTGATACAAATGAAATATTAAAATCAACAACTGCAGTTGATGCAGTAATAGACTTGGGAGTGTATCCTAATTGCTTCGCCAGCGCCACCACATTGTCCCTCAGGGTGGCAGAATCAATGAACAGTTCATTGACCACCATATTGGTGTTAAATGCCGTATAGTAGGTGTTATACGCAAGTACATCTAAAAGTTGACTTAATGCCGAACCTTCAAAATCATAGTCAGTGAAATCTGACTGCGCTCTCATGTACTCTTTGAGTGCAGTTTTTATTTCATTGAATTCTAAGTTACTAATCTGAGTGTATGGCATTATCGTGTACGCTCTAGGAAGAACCCTACGGTTACAGGTGAAAATTGAGTTCCGATTATTGTAAATGTCATCTCCACATCATAACCATTAGAATCAAAATTCTCGGAACTAGACAAAGATACAATTTGAATTCTAGGTTCGAACCTAGTAATCGTGTCTCTAATTGAAGACATGATCATTGCAGATGTTGCAGAATCTAATGGTTCAAATAAAAAAGAGCGCAATCCAGACCCATAGTTAGGTCTGAATGGACGCTCTCCTATATCTGTTAGTAGTAGAGATACAATCGCTTGTTTAATAGCAGCTTCATCCTTAGTGACAACTACATCGTCAGTCACAGGATGTTTTTTAAACCCAAGATTCAAATCCTTGAAGGATTGTGTCAGAGTTTTTGCCACAACATAAGTAGGAGATTACTACTTATTTATAGTCACTCATGCCACCTCTCTACAAAATCATCAAACCCACCAGCACCGCCACAGGGGCGTTCTAGGCGGTCTTCGGGTAATGGGTATAGTTCCTCTTTCTTTTTGGCGCGGCGCTGTCTTGCTGCCTGATTCAGATACCTATCAGCATCTGTTTCTGTAATTAATGTCATTCCCTCATCGAGAAATTCTTGTCCTTTATCTACTGGTGAGTTGCCCATCGATTTTCCTCTATACAGAATACTTCGGAGATTTCGGCGTTCCGCGCCTCAGAACTATTTAACCCTTACCCTGACCTCTGTAACGCTTGCGTGCCTTATTGCGTGAGGTAGCAGCATACAGGGTGTGTTGTCCTTGACCTTGACGAGTCTTCTTTGGTTTAGACTCAATAACCTTCTTACCAGAAAGACCAACTTTTGCTCGTGCCATAGTTATGTTTTAGAACCAATAATGATTGTAGGATATAAAGTTCCTCCTGTCAAGGGTCTAGGATTGGGTTCGCCCGTTACGGCACGAATCGCATCACCACTGACAGGAACCAACGTACCTTCGAAGTATACACCCCTTGCCTCTGAGTTGACAACGCCTTCAACTCCCACTCTAACCAAAGGCGGGGGTACAGACGGTTTGCTCCAGACTCCTGGTGCAGGGGTGGGAGGACTGGCAGGGTCCACAATCAAGAATGGGAAACCTTCGGGCGCTTCCTCGGTGGCACCTGTGCATATTGTGGTGCATTCTAATGGGTAGTTTTTAGGACCTTGGATTGGGAGTCCTGGCCACTTTAGATCAGGCTCTTCGGGATTTTCGACAGATAAACTGTCAATCGCACTACCGTCTACAATACCACCTCGAAAGACTGGAAGGTCTGACATTAGTTTACGTACTTACCCATAATATGTAGTTTCTGATGTAACTGGTCCAGTGCCTCAGAAAGTGTCAGGTAATTCTGGGAGCGGGGGGGTTTGTACATCAACTGGGGGTGTTCTAAAGCTGTTACCTTCTTCTCCAAGTTCTCCAATCTCTCTGACAATTGTTGGAGTAACTCGTTGCACTGTTGCATCGTCAATTGGTTTTCTTGAGTCATCATCTATACCTGAAAATCTTTTAGCGGCAGCATCTTCAAATTGTTCACAGAATTCATCAAAGTTGTTTAGAATCTGTTCATAGAAATTTGCATCATACTGTGTTGACATAATTATAATCCCATCATTTTACCAAATGTTGTGTGTTTTCCTCGCCCTGGAAGGTCACTCAGTGGATCGTTTGCAGGGTCCTTGCTGAACCGCAGATCCATTTCCAGTTCCTGGAATTTTCTTTCAAGGGCGTCGATACGCTCGTTGATCTTTCGTAGGGCGTATGTAATTTCGGAATCCATAATAAACTTTTTGTGGAGATTTTTTCTGGGCGAATTTTTTTATTTTCGACCTTTTCAGAAATATTTATCGGTCGTCTGGATACTTTTGTAGGTTAGGAAGGACCCAAACTTTTCGCTCGGCCCGCCTAGGTATAACAAAAGGGGGCAAATTAACTGCCCCCTGTGTATACTAACTCGTCACGCACAAACTGTCAACTGCTTTGCAATCTGCTTGCCTACGAAGTCACGAACTTGATATGGGATTGTGATTTGTTTTGTGAGTGATTCGTGGCGATAGATCATATGCTTAGCGCCTTGCCTATGCATAACCCAACCTTGTGCTTTTGCTAGTTTGGTGAGTTGCTTACTGGTCATGATGTAAGTGTAGAGAATGGGTCAGATGGTGGGGATCTTTGCCACTGCCTCCTCATGGAAGTGCTCAGCATAGACCCCAGCGATGAGAGCGGCGCTGTGTGCTGTGCCTAGCAGGGTGTTGCTGTTGACCCATCCTGTCTGGCGGGTGCTGATGTCAGAGGCAAGGCGGAAGCAGGTGGGGTGGCGCTTAGTCATGCTGTGCTGTGTTGATGTGGTTAGTCTACAGGGTCAGGGGCGCACTGCCTGCTCTATGGTGTACAGTGCGTCTGCTGTCACATTACGGGCAGGGGTGCTGGTCCAGAAGAGAACGCCAACCGCTGCCAGGATGATCAGTCGGAACATGGTCTGCCTGTGGTAGGATGGGGAACGGGGTTTGGTAAGGGCGTCGATCACAGGTCTGCCATCATGTCGTTCATCTCATCGGCGTCGATCGCCACGCTGTCCCATGCCACG
>Ga0208162_1000376_pt1 | contig 26273 bp, 31 predicted proteins | sample CB_VirMetaG_4_FD_184539 | JGI IMG/M metagenome (GOLD analysis project Ga0208162, IMG submission 184539) | Freshwater to marine saline gradient viral communities from Chesapeake Bay - CB_1508_1M Viral MetaG (SPAdes) (version 4) | ecosystem: Environmental > Aquatic > Marine > Coastal | place: USA... | reverse complement strand
TTGATAACGGGCTAACTGTCGAGGAGCAGAAGGAAATGGACGATAAATACGAAGAGCTGATGAGCCAGGTAAAAGAAATAGATATGAAACTATACAGAAAGCTAAGAGCAAAAGAATTGCCAGGCTTTATCCAGGATAATGAATATCAAGTTAATGAAGATAACCAGCTAGAGCTATTGTAATGCACCAATCATATTGTCCAAGATGCTCCACAACTGAAAATAGGAACCCTAATGAGCAATATAAATGCGATGTATGCGGATTAGTCACACAACCTGATGAAGATGCCAATGAACATGATGAACAAGATAAATAGAGTTGAACAGATAATCGAGGCTAGGAAGCAGATCCTGGAGCTGCCTAAAGATAGGATGGTATCAGATGTGCAAGCTCCCTCCCCTTTTACTACGATACCTTCCAGGGCATTTTCAGATAAATATATATTAGGCCAGCCAGCTACATTGGTTGTACTAGGCGTTATTTGTTCATATTGTAATGGTCAGTCAGGTATCGCATACCCTAATCAATTAACAGTAGCAAAGAGACTAAACAGAACCCAACAAGCCGTATCAAAACACTTTCGTAAGCTTGTAGAATGGGGCTACATCGAGAAAGTAAGAAAAGAAAACCCATTAAGAATTAGAGGGCCAAAAGGAGCTTCTTGGAGAGTTATTTACGAGCCTGGCATTGATCAAGACGAGCTAGCACAAATAACAACTGATCCAAGAGTAGAAGCTAACAAGGCCGAAGATACTATGAAAGAGATAGTTAAAGAAGAAGTTAAGGAAGAAAAGAAACAAGCTAGATTATCAGATGCACAAACCAAGTTAGCCGATAGCATCGCTAAAAGATACATTGATAGCGAGCGTGAATACTTCCCATATGATTCAGTCTACAATGCAGTATGTAAATACCTAGCCGGTGAACAGACCATAGATGCATGGAATAAGCTTGGAACTGGTCTACAATCACCTATTGAGCGAGGCTATTTAACCGGAAACAATACACAACGAATGGTTGTTAATAAGGATATTAATACACAACGAATGGTTGTTTCTAGTGATGATGCTATGCATAAAAAACAACCCCTGGAGGTTGTACAGCAAGTGCAAATTTCACAACCCTCAGAGGTTGTACAGAACTCTAATAATATAACTATAGATAATAATATAAATGAAATTAGTAAAGAAATGGTAAAAGCTTATTCACACATGCTAGATGAGATCATGGGAACACGTGGAAGCTGGAGATGGGACATGAGGCAAGAGGCAATGGCCGAGGACATAGCCAGGATGGGAGTAAGTCTAGATCAGTTTACCAAGACTGTTGAAAGAGTACTGAGACATAAAAGGAAAGAAGGAATACAACCACCATACACGATGGCATACTTCAAGTCAGTCTTTATGGAGAACAAGGAAGCAGCCAATGTAAAAGACATAACTAAATCATTAGCCAGGAGCTTTAAATTATAAATATACAAAACCTAGACGTTGATCTACAATGTGTACACATAGGAATATACGATGAATTGTACGTGTAAAAAAAGGACGGACCGCCACGCCAAAAACGGACCCATGGGGGGCCGGGTACCCTACACGTATAGAGGGGCCACCACAAAATTATTTTCCATTTTTTCATGAGGAGTTTTTAAATGGCAAGTTTAAATAAAGTTTTACTAATTGGTAACGTAGGAAGAGAACCTGAGTTCAAAGCATTTCAGAACGGAGACAAGGTAGCTAGTTTAAGTTTAGCTACTTCTGAGAAATACAAGGACAAGGCAACTGGTGAGCAGAAAGAAGTAACTCAATGGCACAAGGTTATTATTCGCAATCAGAATGTCATTAGGGTTGTTGATCTATACGTTAAGAAAGGCACACCTATCGTAGTTGATGGGAAGTTAACCTATAGAAAGTTTGTAGCTAGTGACGGGGCTGAGAAGATGGCTACTGAGATTATTGTAGGGCCTTATGAGGGTAATATAACTTTGCTTCCTGGTAGTGATACTAGTCAGTCGAAGTTTAGTAGCTTTTCGGAAAGTAACCAGGTTGAAGAGAAAAGAGAAGAACTAGATGACGAAATCCCCTTCTAGAAAAAGAGTAGTTCCGAAAATGGGTAACTTGGGCGGAGTTCGTGAGATATCGAAGAAGCTCAAGGGATCCGATGTTATCTTTGAGAATAGAGAAAAGATTGCGGAAGCTCTCATGGGTTTAGCTAGTGCGAAGATAACCGATATATTGAATTGGGATGAGCAAGGTAATGTGACTGTTTTAGATCCCAAGGATATACCGGAACATGCTTTGCAATCTATTAGGAAGATACGAGCTGTGCCGGTGGGCGATAAGATGCAGCTAGAAGTAGAGATGATTGATAAGGTTAGAGTTTTACAGATGGTTGCGAAGAGTGCCGGGATATTAGATCGAACTCCTGAGAGTGAGAAGCCGAGTGTAATTGAAATTAACATGGTGGGACCGAAGAATGGAAAAACCTAATGCGATGAATTTAGATTTTAGTACTTCACCTACTGTGTGGAAGTTCTTACAAGATAATAGCTTTGTTAGAGGGATAATGGGGCCGGTTGGTTCCGGTAAAAGCTATGCTTGTTGTGCTGAGATATTTAAGAGGGCCGTCCAACAAAAACCTAGTCCTAAAGATGGGATTAGGTATTCGAGGTTTGCTGTTGTTAGAAACAGCTATCCTATGTTGAAAACGACTACGATTAAGACCTGGTTAGAATTATTCCCTGAGAATATTTGGGGCAATCTGCATTGGTCACCTCCTATCACTCATCATTTAAAATTACCGGCTAGAGGTGATGCTTCGGGCATTGATTGTGAAGTTATTTTTTTAGCGTTAGATCAACCCAAAGATGTGCGGAAGCTTTTATCTCTTGAATTATCGGGGGCCTGGGTCAATGAGGCTCGTGAGTTGCCGATTGCGGTTATACAAGGCTTAACTCATCGTGTTGGAAGATACCCTTCTATGGCTGATGGCGGTACGACCTGGCGTGGAATTTGGCTAGATACGAACCCTATGGATTCAGATCATTGGTATTATAGGTTAGCTGAGAAAGAAACGCCTAAAGGAGAATTTGCCTGGAAGTTTTTTAAGCAGCCTGGAGGCGTTATTGAGGTCAAAACTGAGGATGTTCCGACCGAGATACCGGAAGCCCAGGGATATATTTCTGCGGGATCTAGATGGTTTAAGGAAAATCCGAAGGCGGAAAACATACATAACCTGCCGAAAGGTTATTATCAGTCCCTACTTGGTGGTAAGAACCTAGATTGGGTTAGATGCTATGCCGAAGGTAAATATACCTATGTCCAGGAAGGCAAAGCTGTTTGGGAAGAATACGATGATAGCACCATGTCTGCGGAACTAACGCCGGTAGAAAATGTGCCGGTACAAGTTGGATTAGACTTTGGATTAACGCCTTCTGCGGTTTTTGCTCAACGATTACCCAATGGTGCCTGGCATGTGCTTCATGAGGTTGTAACTTTTTCTATGGGTCTAGATAGGTTTGTAAATGTGCTGAAAAGTGAAATGCAACAAAGATTTCCTAATTTTGAGTTCATGGTATGGGGAGATCCGGCTGGTGGTGCTAGGGATCAGCATTATGAAGTTACGAGTTTTGAGTTTTTAAAGACACATGGCATATATGCCCGCCCTACGCCGACCAATGATTTTAGGGTTAGAAGAGAAGCGGTAGCTATGCCGATGAATAGATTAGTCCAGGGTAAGCCTGGGTTCCTGGTAAATAAGAAATGTTTACGTCTAAGAAAGAGTTTAGGCGGTGGATATCATTATACGAGGGTTGCTATTGGTGCCGGCCAAGAAAGATTTAAGGATAAGCCCAATAAAAATGAACATTCCCACGTGGGGGATGCTCTAGGCTACTGCCTTCTTGGTGGTGGAGAAATGAAACGTATGACAAGAGGAACAACTAGAAATGTCCAACCGGTTATTGCGAGCCAGGAGTTTAATGTTTTCGCCTAAAAAACTTAAAAATAGGCAAATTGTTAAGAGATATGAAGACCGAGTACTGGGTACCCGGCTAGAAAATTCGAGGAGCAAACAAAATGTTTACCGCAGACGAACTAATGCAAGTGATGAAGCTTGATGGGTACCGAAATAGACTAGTTACTTTCCAACCAAATCACATTCACATGACTAAATTTAGGGATTTTGACCAGGAAATTTTAGATGGATATGGCCGTCCCCACATCGAAGACTATGCCGTAGACGGATTAAGCTATTCTGCTATGTGCGATGGCAAAGTTTACGCTATGTTTGGTCTTTATCCCCTATGGAAAGGCGTAGCCGAAGCCTGGCTTTTGCCTTCTTCTAAATTAGAAAACAGAAAAATGGTGTTTCATAAATCTTGTTTACGATTTTTCCCCTATGCAGCACAAAAATTAAAGCTTCATAGAATACAAGTCTATGTACGTTCCAGTAATGTTCAAGCTTACAAGTGGATAGAGATGATGTATTTTAATCGTGAGGGACTATTGAAGAGATATGGCCCTGATATCAACGACTATTACGTCTATGGGAGATTGTTTTAATGGGTGGTTTATTTGGTGGTGGTGGCCCTAAAGGCCCTTCTAAAGAAGAATTAGAAAGACAAGAGGAAAGAGAAGAGAGAGCTGAAGCTGGTGAGGCTAGAGAAAAGAGAAAATTAGCCTCTAGATCTAGGTCAAGAAGAACTGGCGGTCAAAGATTATTGATGAGCCAAGACAGAGACAACCCTGCATTAGGCAATCAGACAGAACAAAGAACGCTTGGCCCAGGAAGAAATCCTAGAGGATGAGGTCATATCCTAGAAATCCTAGAAAAAATAAGGAGAAAAGAAATGCCGATGGTGACTTACAAAACCGACAAGGGAATGAAGACGAAAGCCTTCCCTTACAACAAGATGGGGATGGAGCAAGCGAAGAAAATGGCAACTGAAACTGGTGGTAAATTAAATAAATCCATCAATTCTGCCGGTAAAATGAAAATGAAGAAAAGTAAATCTTATGCCTAAACATCTTTATGACTTGAACCCGAAACTAAAACCTAAAACAAAAGAACAGCCGAAGCCAAAGGAAACAAAAAAAGTTGGTAGCAAAAAAGTTTCAAAATCCTAAAGGCGGACTTAACGAAGCTGGGAGAGAGCATTTTAAGAAAACTGAGGGATCTAATTTAAAAGAACCCGTTAAAGAAGGTGTAAACCCAAGAAGAATAAGTTTTGCTGGAAGGTTTGGTGGTATGGATGGCCCTATGAAAGATGACAAAGGAAGGCCAACAAGATTAGCACTAGCATTAAAAGCTTGGGGTTTTAGAAATAAGGAAAGTGCAAGAAACTTTGCAAATAGGCATAAAAAAGCATGACAAAATTAAAACCAAGTGAATTAAAGAAAAGATACGAAAACGCTAGCCGTCATAAAGACAACTGGCGATCTATTTATGAAGATGCCTATCGTTATGCCCTACCTATGAGAAATTTATATGATGGGTATCATGAAGGAAATGTACCTGGCCAAGATAAAATGGCGAGGGTGTTTGACTCCACAGCAATTCAGTCTACACAAAAATTCGCAAACCGCCTCCAATCCGGAGTATTTCCTCCACAACGTGAATGGTGTAGACTGATGCCTGGAGAGGAGATACCCGAAGAAAGATCAGTAGAAGTCCAAAGAATATTAGATGACTATGCAACTAAGATGTTTGCGGTCATGAGGCAATCACAGTTTGACATGTCTATGGGTGAGTTTCTGCTAGAATTGGCAATAGGAACGGCTGTTATGCTTATTCAGCCAGGTGATGAAGTACAGCCCATAAGATATACCTGCATTCCTACATTTCTAATTTGTTTTGAGGAAGGCCCGTTTGGTAAGGTTGAAAAAGTTTACCGCAAAATGAAACGTCCTTTTGGCGTATTAGAACAAGAGTTTCCTGATATTAAAATATCCCAGGCTATGAGATCCAGGTATCAAAATGACGATACTGAGATAGTCGATTTAATTGAAGGCACATATTATGACAAACTAACTGGTAATTATCATTATCAAATTATTGATGAAACTGGCCAACAAGAATTAGTATACAGAAATCTAAAATCTTTTCCTTGGGTTATTGCTCGCTATATGAAGGCCTCACAAGAGCGTTATGGTCGTGGACCAGTATTAACCGCTCTACCTGATATACGTAGCTTAAACAAGGTTAAAGAGCTTATATTAAAATCTAGTAGTTTATCTATAGGCGGTGTGTATACGGCCTCCGATGATGGTGTTTTAAATCCTGCAACAGTTCGTATTGTTCCAGGTGCAATTATTCCGGTTGCTAGAAATGGTGGTCCCCAGGGTGAATCTCTAAAACCTTTGCCCCGACCTGGTGACACACAGCTATCCCAACTAGTGACCGGAGACCTTGTTGCCTCTATCAAAGCAATCTTGATGGATGAAAGCTTACCGCCTGACACTATGTCAGCTAGATCAGCTCTAGAAATATCAGAGCGAATGAAACAATTATCACAAAATCTAGGTGCTAGTTATGGCCGTTTGATAAATGAAACAATGATACCAGTAGTTAAGAGAACTTTAGAAGTTATGAATGACATTGGCATGATTGAATTACCGCTAAAGGTCAACGGATTACAAGTTAAGATAGCTCCGACTGCACCGCTAGCTATGGCTCAGAATATGAGCAAAGTAGAAGAAACGTTAAATTTTATGCAGATCACTGCACAAATGGGTCCCCAAGGACAAGTCTTTTTAAAACAAGACAAACTAATCGATTATATTGCTGATCAAATGGGAGTGCCGGCTGAGTTAAGAACTACACCGCAAGAGAGACAGCAATTAATGCAACAAGCCATGCAAATGGCACAACAAGCACAAGAACAAGGGCTACTAAATGGACAAGCAGAACAACCCGCAGAGGTCAATCAATAGTGAAGGATGGGACGGATTAACTGATTTAGAAGTTGATAATAAACCACCGGAACCCTCAGAATTAGATAAAATTTTTTTACGAACTTTTCAAACCGAAGATGGCAAAAAAGTTTTGCTGTATCTCAAGACATGCACTATTGACCAGCCTACCTGGACACCAGGGGCAGAGGCTTCACATGGTTACATGAGAGAAGGACAAAATTCTATTACTAGAGAAATCATAAACAGAATAAGGAGATGTGAGAATGTCTGAAGAAAAAGAAGGTTTAATGGCTAGCGTAGAAGCTGAACAAAGAGAAGACCAAATAGCTGATGAAGGAATGGCAACAGCTTCCGCAGAAAATACTGTTGAAGGTGAAGACCTAGATGGTGTTGAGTATGAAAGGCCTGATGATTTCCCGGTAAAATTTTGGGATGAAAAAGAAGGCCCTGATATTGAAAACCTGGTAAAGAGCTATAACAACTTAGAAAAAAAACTTAGTGAAGGAAGACCAAAAGCTCCTGATGAGTATGATATAACAGCTCTTGAAGGCGTAGATGCTGAAGATCCGCTGCTAAAAGATTACATGACCTGGGCTAAAGAAAACAATGTACCGCAAGATGCATTTATGGATTTAGCTAAAAAATTTGTAGATATGGGATACGAATCTGAACAACAAGCAAAGTTAGACCTAGAAAAAGAAAAAGCATTACTTGGCGAGAATGCCAATGAAATAATCAAATCTAATGTTAATTGGGGCCGAGGATTAGTTTCTAAAGGCGTATTAACAGAGGAAGATTATGCAGAGTTAGAGGTTCTTGGTGGGACAGCTAATGGTCAGAGATTGATTCAAAAATTTAGACAGCTACAAGGTGAAAAAGAAATACCAGTAGTTTCTATAGCTGGTAATCAGTTAGACAGAGAAGAATTATTTGCTAGAGTAGCTGATCCTAGATATCAATCTGATCCAGCATTTAGAAGGCAAACCGAGAAAATGTTTGAGGAAAATGTACCTGGTTAGGTGGGTGACAAATTGGCATACTAATAATTATTACTGTGACAATGTGACCTGGGTGACAAAATGACACCTACTGGGTGACAAAATGGCACACTAATAGTAATACAAAATCTAGATATGTAATCTAGTGTTTACAAAGTATTATTTTTTTGATATTTTTTTAATGATCGATAACTCCCAGGAGCCGATCTGACTAGAGATAAGTCTCTACGTTGCTAGACGTACTAGTAGTCGAAGGTCGGATTTCCGGTAACCAAAGGCGAATTAATTTTAACCTTTTATGGGAGAGCTATTATGGCAACCACTTTAAGTAATGCTTTCATTACTTTATTTGAAGCCGAGGTTCACCAAAATTATCAGGCTACAGCTACATTAAGAAACGTAGCCCGTATGAGAACTGGTGTTACTGGAAGTACAGCTAAATTTCCTATCCTCGCAAAAGGTACAGCATCCGTAAGAACTCCATCTACTGATGTGGTGCCAATCTCAGGTCAGTTCAGCACAGCAACTGCTACACTAACTGACTATATCGCATCTGAGTATTCAGATATTTTTAACCAAGCAAAAGTAAACTTTGATGAAAGACAAGAGTTAGCAAAGTTAGTAGGTAATGCAATCGGCAGAAGAGAAGATCAAATTATTATTGATGCTCTTATAGCTGGTTCTGCTGGAACTACTGTAGCTAATACTGTTGTCACAAGTGGATCAGCAGCAGCTTCTGACTTGAACGTTGGTAAGATTATCGCAGCTAAGAAAGCTTTAGATACTAATTCTGTACCACCGCAAGACAGACATATGATCATTCATGCAAGTTCTTTAGCTTCATTATTAGCTGACGAAAGAGCAGTTAGTTCAGACTTCATCCAGTTACAAGCTCTAGCACGTGGCGAAATACAGCAGTTTGCTGGTTTTAACATCCACATGATAGGTGACAGAGATGAAGGCGGTTTACCAAAAGACGGGTCTAACGACAGAACATGTCTAGCATTCCACAAGGATGCAATCGGATGTGCTGTAGGTATAGCTCCAAAAGTTGAGGTAAACTACATCCCTGAGAAAACTTCTTTCTTAGTATCAGCAATGTATTCAGCCGGTGCCGTAGTAATCGATACTGCTGGCCTCGTTGATATTACTTGTAGGGAGAGTTAATCATGGCTTTTAGTAGAACTGGGATAAACCCAATAGGTGGTCAATCCAAAAAAGGAACAGCCCCTCAAATGTGGACATACACATCAGCAGATGCAATAGCTACTGTTAACACAGCCGGTTATTTCAATGACATGTCAGATGATTTGTCTGTAGGTGATGTTATCTTCGTACATGACAGCAATACACCAACATTAAGTATTGTTATGGTTGCATCTAATGCATCCGGTGTTGTCGATGTTACTGATGGCACAACTGTAGCTATGACAGATACTGATTAACAACTAACCTAGGGGGTCTCCTTGCCCCCTAGCATTATGGCGAGGTCCGTGGATTATGGCTGAAGGTGATACTGACGTTTCGATTTGTTCGCAAGCACTCCTCCTTCTAGGTGCAAATCAAATCACTAGCTTTTCGGATGGGACGGCCCCCTCTTCGGTTTGCTCGGTTTTATATCCACGGATTAAGTCTCAGACCCTTGGTATGTATCATTGGTCTTTTACTTTATCTAAAACTACATTAGCTAGGCTAACATCAACTCCAACAAACTATTATAGATACGCTTATCAGTTACCTAGTGATATGTTTTTAGGTGTCCCAAGAGTTGTCTATGCATCAACATCTTTATCTGCCCCTAACATTACAGAATATGAAATCCAGGGCAGTCAGTTATTAACGAATGAAACAACAATTGTTGTAGATTATCAAAGGCTAGTATCTGAGAGCGATATGCCCTCTTACTTTACTCAATTATTAATTTACCAAATGGCCTGGCATTTAGCAGAACCTATTACAGACCAAATCACAAAAGCTGATTATTGGAGATCGGTAGCCCTGGGAACAGCATCAGAAAACAACCGAGGTGGTTTTTTTAGGCAAGCTATCAATATAGATGGTGCTGGACAATCTAAAACAGTCATAGCTGATTATTTATTAACTGAGGTTAGGTCTTGAGTAGAGTTACCCAATATCAATCTAATTTTACTGTAGGAGAAATTGATCCTTTATTAGTTGGTAGGATTGATATCCAGCAATATGCTTCCGGTCTTAGCAAGGCTCAAAACGTAGTAGTCTTGCCCCAGGGTGGGTTTGAAAGAAGGCCTGGTTTAAGGTTTATGCTTGATATTACATCTCATCTAGGAGGATCTTTTACTACCTTAGACGGCATAAGGTTAGTGCCTTTTGAGTTTAGTACGACACAAGCTTTTATGTTGGCGTTTGTTAAAAATACTACTACTAATACCAGGGTTTTTTTCTTTGCTAACGGCATACAGATTACCAATATTAATGGAAGCGGTAATGATTATCTTACATGTGCATTAGGAGATATTGATCTAGACCGCATGTATTTTACCCAAAGTGCTGATACGCTTATATTAGTTCATGAGGATATGTCACCTAAATCAATAGTTAGAGGGGCAAATAATTCTACTTGGACATTTTCAACAATATCTTTGACTAGTCCTAAAGTAGCTTTTTCTCTATCAACTAGTAACCCTGCTGCGACAATTACACCTGATGCTATCGATGGAACAGTAGAGGTTACCGCAAGTACTTCTGTGTTTACGTCATCTCATGTTGATCAGTATATAAATGTTTTAAATGGTTTTGGCCGGGCCAGGATAATAGAGCAAGTATCCGGAACTGTTGTAAAGGTTATGACCGAGCTACCCTTTTTTAAAGCTGATGAGGCTATAGCTTCCGGTGCCTGGGAGTTAGAAACTGGGTATGAAGATGCTTGGTCAGGCTCTAGAGGTTATCCAAGGACCTGCTCTTTTCATGAAGGGCGATTATATTTTGGAGGTAGTAAAGCATTACCTAATACTTTGTTTGGTTCTAAGGTTGCTAACTTTTTCAATTTTAAATCAGCAGAAGCTTTAGATGATGATGCCATCCTGGTAAATATGAATACAGATAGTGTTAATGCTATTACTGCTATGAGATCAGGTCGAGACTTGCAGATATTCACAAAGGATGCTGAGTTCTTCGTACCGCAAGCTGACCTAGATCCTATTACACCATCTAACATTGTTATTAAGAATGCCACTAGAAGAGGTTCTAAGGAGGGTGTGAAGCCGGTAATGGCCGAAGGTGGTACATTGTTCATACAACGTGAAGGCAAGGCTCTAAGAGAGTTTTTATTTAGTGATGTTGATCTTAACTACCAGGCTAATAATATTTCTTTGTTAGCTAGTCACTTACTTAAAACGCCTAGGTCTATGGCATTAAGAGTTGCTACAAGTACTGATGATGGTGATCTACTTTTAATACCTAATGATGATGATGGCTCTATGGCTGTTTTCTCTATACTAAGATCTCAAAACGTTGTAGCACCGGCTGAGTTTATAACTGACGGCTCTTTCCTAGATGTGGCTGTAGATGGCTCTGATATTTATACAGTTGTTAAAAGAACTATAAACAGCTCTACAAAATATTATGTTGAAATATTTGATGACCAAAGAACTACAGATTCAAACATACAATACTTTTCCGGTGCAGATGCTCCTGATCAAACCCTACCAACAAATACGACCTGCTCTAGCTTATCACATTTAGAAGCTAAAACTGTTAATGTCATTAGAGATGATTTTGTACTCACAGATAAAACAGTTTCTTCCGGATCGATCACTATTGATGAAGTGCCAACAAGTTATGTAGAGGTAGGACTAGCATATGACGTTGAAGTTGTTACTTTGCCGGCCGAGCCTAAGTTAAGTTCCGGTGTTGTAGTTAGTAGAAAACGTAGAATATTAGAAGCTACAACCCTCGTAGATAGAACCCAAAACCTAGCGGTAAATGGTTTTGAACTCCCCTTTCGATCTCTACCCTACACTTTGGGTTCTGCTCCAACAAGCTTTACCGGAAGAAAACGATTGGCTCCTTTGCTTGGTTACAGCGATACAGCACAGATTACATTTACTCAAACACAGCCTCTATTCGCTACAGTTTTAGCGGTGGAGTACAAATTAAGTACGGGACAATAACATGGCATTTTTAGCACCGGCATTAGCATCTGCATCAGCATTACAAACTGCCAGCATGGCATTCTCTGCCTTTTCAGCAGTTATGAGTATCAAACAAGGAATGGATACAAAAAAAGCTTATAACGCTCAAGCCAGGCAAGCAGAACTTGAAGGAAGAGTAGAAGCTGTAAGAGAAAAAGAAAGAGGTATCCAGGTTCTAGCCAATACAAGAAGAGCTTTAGCTTCAGTTAGTGCAATAGCATCTGCCGGTGGATTAGAGCCAACAATAGGTACGCCTCAAGATATTGGAACCTTTAATGTTCTTAATCCTGGAATAAATGATTTTATCACATCTAAAGATAACGAAGCTTCAGCAATAGCATCTGCTGCTGCAAAAGCTAGGGATTTAAGATACGCTGGCAAGCAAGCAATGACCGGTGCTTTGATAAGTGCTGGGACTTCATTGGCTACAGCTTCAACTAATTTAGCCGGGATAGGTGGCCCTGCACAGCCTAATTATGGATTTACACCTAGCACTATGGGATTACGTTAAAATGGCACCACGCTCTAGATATAGAGGCATACAAAGACAAGTTGGTACCAGGGCTTATCAGGGTGCCTCCGGTGTAGGTATTCGAGAAGCTCAAAGAACTTCTAATATATTAACTAGTGCATTAAACGATATGTCTAATTACTTTGCTAAGAAGGCAGGTGTACAAGCTGAAATAGAAGGTGCTGAGTTTGGTGCAAAAAATCCTATAACTGAAGAACAGTTAAGAGATTCAATAGCAACCGGTGGAGATATACAAGAACAGCTTGGTGATAATAGTACTATATTTGGGAGATCACAAAGGAAAGCACAACTATCAATATTAGAAAGTGAGTTAGAATTATCAGCTAAAAGACAAATGTCTTCTATCATATCTAATGCAACTGTAAACAACTTAGATCCAGGCGAAGTAGCAGATCAATTAGATGTAGTAACAAACGAGTTTACAAAGCTTTCTAGTGGCCTTTCTGCTATATCCGGTCAAAGAATATTCGCATCATTAAACACCGCCTCAGCGGGCAAATATAGCACCTATAATCAAAGTTATGCGACTGCTAGGTTTTCAGAAATAAAAGCTAAGAAGATAGCTATAGTTTCTCATAACTTAGATGCGGTATCTGATGAAGTGTCTAGCATAATAAGTACTGTACAAGACGATGAAGATTTAGGTAAAAAATTACTTTCATACGAGCAAGTTACTAAAACTAAAATATTAGAGAATTTATCAGGTGTAGGAACAAAAGCTACAACCTTCACATCTAATTTTAAAACTGTAGAAGATAATATTTTATTAGCTAAAAACAATTTTATTATAACAAATGCAGTAAGATCAGATAGCGAACTAGCCTTAGTTAAGGCAATAAACTCTAACAATTACAACAAGATAAATCCAAAAGTTGTTAGGGTACTTAAAACTATGGATGCTGATGAAATTACAAAGCTAAAAGAAAGTTTAAGAACAGAGGCAGTAAAGCAAACACAAGATATAGAAAACGAAAACAAAGCTACAATCCTAGCTAATATGGATAAGATATTCGATGCTAATACTAATTTCTATGAGTTTTTAGCTACTGGTGACAAAAAACAGGCACAAGAACAAATAAACATTATAAAACAATACGACATAAAAAAAGCCGAGATTTTACAAGAGAAGTTATCTCAAGGTAAATCAAGTAGATCTGAATCTGATGCTAGTACATTAATAACACTTAATCAGAAAAAAGATGCTGGCACACTAACTTATGAAGATCTAAATAAAAGTACATCTTTGTTAACTACTGAGGATATAATTAAGTTTAATCAAGGAATTGTAGCAAATGAAGATAAAGAGCTTAAATCAGCATTAGTATCCTTATCAGGTTTATTGAATACTGAGTTCCCTGGCTTTACTGCAAAGACTATGGAAACAGTTATTAAGAATGATGGCTACTCTAAACCAAGAGCTATTTATCAAAGGATTAAAGGTAGACTAGAAGATCTTAAAAGGAACGCTGTACAGTCAGGAACTGAGGTTAATTTGGTTTCTGAAATGGAAAACATGGTAGCATCAGTAAGTACAGAAATAACGGAAAAGCTAAAAGCACAAAATCTAGTTTCAGCAAAAAGATCAATAAAAAAGATTAAAGATTTATACGGAAGTAAGTTTCCGGAAGTCAAAGATTTTAATGAAACAGATTTTAATAAAGCTCTACAGTTCTTTAAAGATAATCCAACCTTATTAGATACAAGAAATGGAAGTAATATTAATAATATTATAAGTAAATATATGAGTACTGATTAATGGAAGAATATAATTTATTTGAAGAAATAGAAAAGTCTAATTCCATAAGGCAAACGGGCAGTAATCTTGTTTATAAGTTTGGTGATAAGTCTTCTATAGAAATAGACGATGGCAAGCCTGATCCTAGATATGATAGTGTTACTGATGCTATAACTGGTATTGGTTCTACTATAGCCGGCATAGCTAGTGGTGCAGTAAGTGCTACGGCTGGATTGCCAAGCGATATCGGAGCTTTATTTGTAGGCATAAAAGATGCAGTATCTGCCGAAGATGGTGAAAGAATAGATCAATTTACTAAATCATTTACTGAGTTCTCTAAACAAAATTATGGATCTGAGTTTTTTAAAGAAAAGTTTGATAGTTTTGTAGACAGCTTAAACATAAGTGACCTGTACAAAGAAGATGCTAAGGCGGGATATAGTGCTGGTGAGTTTGGCGGTGTTGGCGGAACTGTTACCGCTGGTGCTAAAGCTGGTGTCAAGACTATTAAAAATTTACCTAAGACATTGGAAAATATAGGAACTAATGCACAAAATAGATTAGATGCTAATACTGGCACTACTACTTTGTCTTCTATGGGTGTTGGCGAAATAGATAATATGATTGACAAAGGTTTATCAAAGCTAGCACCAAAATTAAAAACAGACGGCGGTATAAACTTTTCAGAAGATATAACTAGTAATAATTTAAGATTACATTTAGCTAGAATAGATAAATCTAATACAGATAATGTACCCTACCCTGGCGGTCCTAAAAACCCTAGAACAGTTATAAAATCACCTGATGATAAATTACCTGACATAGTAGTTGGGGATATAACGTTTGATGATTGGAAAAATCGTGTAGAAAAAACTATGGATAAGGAAGCTATAATAAAGGCTAGCCGTTGGTATGACGAAGTGTTTGAGGAGTTTGATAAGTTATCCGGAGGTAAGCCTAAAGAAATGCGAAAGCTTGGAGAGGCTTGGCTGTCTGCACAACAAAATGAAACTCCATCATCTGCTTTATCTAATGTTCTTTCAATATACGAGCAGTTCAAGAGAGGTGTTCCTATAGACCAGGTTAAAGGTAAAGGCCTTCCATCAGCAAACAAAATTGCGACAGACATTATTTATGGAAAGCAAGTGTCAGGCGGTGCAGGGCAAAAAATATCTGATTTTATAGATAGTGGCTATGGGAAAGACGTTAGATCAATTATGGGTAATGATCCTAAAGGAATGTCTCCGTTTGTTGTTGATGTTCATACTGGAAGAGATACCGGTTTAGTTGATCAAGAGTTTATAAATCATCTTAATAGACTTGGTTATGATGTACCTGATAATTTAATTAAAGATCATGCTGGCGGTGGAATTAAAGGCACAATGTATGAAAATAGAGCTAAATTTGGCCAGGAACTAACAGAGCATTTAAACAGCATAAATTGGTTAGATAAATCAGATTGGAAGCCTAGAGAAATACAAGCTATAGGGTGGATGAATTTAACTGAAATGACCGGTCAGCTTGGCACAAGTGGTGATGTTGCTAGTGCATTTAATCGTAATTTAAGAAGAATATCAATGGAAGTTGATCCAGGTGAAGGCTCGCCATGGGCAACAAAATTTGGTGAGGACTATGGTAATTTAGATGATACCTCTAAATTTGAGATTAATAACAAAGTTACAGCAAAGGCTATTGAGCTAGTTAATACTAAAGAAGGTTTAAATTTATCATCTAACGTACATGGGACTGGCGGATGGGAACTGTACCAAAATCCATCAACTGTATCACAAGCATTCGCATCAAGGGATACAGCCATCAAGGCCGGTGCTAGGTTAGGTTATTTATTAAATCAAACTGAAGTTTGGGTAAATTCTGCTAAAGAAATAACAAAAGGTGCCAAGCATTTTGGTGTAGATATTGTAGAAGAAGGTTCTGAAAATTTAAGAAACTCAGATTCACTAAAAGATTTATTTGAGAAAATAATAGAAAAAGATCCTAATGGCTTGTTTAGAGGCTATCAGCCAATAATAGTAAATGGTAAACCTGGCATAAGAATTATTATAGATGATGTTGCTATTAAAAGCTCACCACTAACAAAAGCAAAAGCACAAGAATATATACAGCAATTTGCAGGTACTGATGGCGAGTTAAACAACATTTTGTCTGACTTGAATTTCAATGTTAGAACTGATATAACAGAAGTTGAATTAACTAAGCTTAGAAATGATTGGAAGGAGAACCCTAATGGGGAAGGTTATAAAGAGTACTTTGGTAACCAAACCGGAACAACTGAACCGGGTGGAAGCGGGTCCAATCTCGATAATGATGGGCAAGAACTTGAGAACCTCTTCGGAGAACTCATCAGAAAAGCCAAAGGAAACAATGGAACAACCGAAGGAGTAACATCTAGTTCTCCTATTGCAGGAGATACCTGATGAGCTTTCTTAATAATTTCAATAAGGCATTAAAGAAGTTTGGCACTGATGCCGAGCAAAGATCTTTTCGTGGTACAGCTCCTGACGATACAGTTACGAAAATGGATAGCGGTGATGTTGTCATTAGGGGCATGGATGACAAAGAAGTTAAAGCTCTAAATGAAACATTAAGTGCTGATGGTTATAAAGGGCCTGGACTAAACTTAATTTCTCTTACTGATAAACTGGAGCTAGATTTCGATACTGACAAGCTTCTTTTCAGAATAAAACAAAACAACCAGGAATTAATTAATTACTTACGAAGAGATACCAAAAGCATTGAGCAGATGGTAGCCATGGCACAAGCTAGCGGTTTTGAGGATACTGTAAAAAAACTTTTAGTTAGAAAGCCTGGTAACGTACCACCACCGGAAGACGTTCTTGTTGGTTTAATAGCAATGATAAATCTAGGGCAAGAGTTAAATAAATTAGCAAGACAAGGTAGAGATGCTACAGACTTAGTAACAAAGCAAAACCTTCATAAAAACTTTTCATTACTTGCTACTGTACAGTCTAATTTAGTTGCTCAGGTATCAGGAGCTGTATCTGAATATGGTAGAGGTATGGCTGTTGTAAGAAACATTGCTAAATTAGAAAACATAGATCTTACAGCAGAAAAAGAAAGACTAACAAATTTTGTAAAAGGCCTAGACCAAGGCAAGATGGATTATGATTTTAATGTTTATCTGTCATTCGATAATGCAACACAAAAAGCAAAGTATGCTGAGAAAGGATTTATAGCTAAAAGTTATGACGTAGCTATGGAAATGTATATTAATGCCCTACTCTCAGCTCCACCAACACACATGGTTAATATATTTGGTAATGGAGCATTCCAGGTACAAACATTAGCTGAAAGAGGTATAGCTGGCATTATAGGTGAAGTAAGGACAAGAGCTGGTAAACTATTTAACATTGGTGGTGAAATGGGTGACCGGGTTTATTTAGGTGAAATGTCAGCAGAAGCTCATGGTCTCATGATGGCACAAAAAGATGCATTCACATTAATGGCTAAAAGCATGATTACTGGTAAAACCGGTGATTTTGGCAGCAAAATAGATTTACGAGTAAAGCAAGCTATTGGTGATACCGATGATATTACTGAGATATTAAACAACGCTGCTAATGGTGACATGAGCAAAATGGCTATAAATGCTCTAGGTGTTGCCACTAGATTACCTGGTAGGTTTTTAGCTAGTGAAGATGCATATTTTAAAGTTGTTACACGTAGAAGAGTTTTATATAGAGAGGCTTTTAGATACAGCCAAAGAACTTACGAAAATGCAATTAAATCAGGTATGTCTAGAGCTGATGCTAAGTTAGAAGCTCAAAAAGAATATACTAGGGTTATGACTGATACGCCCGAAGAAGTTAATGATCTAATGACTTCAGAAGCTTTGAAACAAACTTTCCAAGGCGAATTAACTGGAATACAAGCTAAACTTGGCCAGGCCATGAATCTACCAGGTCTAAAATTAATTACGCCATTTTATAATACGCCAGCAAATATCATTAACGAAGTAGCTGATAGAACATTTAATGTATACCCATTATACAAGGCTATAAAGAGCGGTAGTGGCCGTGATTTTGATATGGCTCTATCTAAACTAGCATTAGGTAACACGCTTGCTATGACCATGGTTGGCCTAGCATCCGGTGTATATGGCGATGATATGATCGTTACTGGTGCCGGCCCTACTGATCCTAGAGCATATAAATATAACCAGGGCAAAATACCGCAATATTCTATAGGCCTAAAACAAGACGATGGGACGTATAGATTTTATAGTTTTAGTAGATTTGATCCTATATCAGGCATGTTAGCTATGGGTGCTGACGTAGCACATTATCTAAAATATGAAGATGATCCGGAAGCAATAACATCAGTTGTTAAAGGATACGTTTTAGGTATAGCTGAATACGCTAAGAATATGCCCTTCTTACAAGGCTTTTCAGAATTAGTAGATGCTTTTGGAAATAAGTATGAAGATAAAGAAGGCAAGATAGAAGCTATGCTTGGCTATGGTGCAGAAAGACTTATAGATGTTGGAAGTGCCATAGTTGGTACTCCTGACAGAATAACAGGCGGTGCATTAAGTTACATGACTTCTCAGATGAATATTCCGTTTATCGGTGGCAGTAGTTTTATAGGATCTATGGAGCGTTTAAATAATCCTAAAGCTTCTAACACTATGCTAACTGATGAACAGTTAGAAGGTAATGCTAGCATTGGTTACATTATGAAATCTGTGTATGAGCGTATGAATTACCATAAAAGCAGAAACCCTTACTTTAGCGATCAGTTACCGCCTAAGTTAAATTTTTGGGGAGAATATCTTTACCAAGGCGAAGGCCGGTTAGATGAAGTATTTAATCCTATGAGAATAATTAGCGGTGAGATATCTGAATTAGATGGTGAGCTAATAAGGCTAGCTGAAGTTGGAGCTGGTGTTTTTTCAGCACATCCTAAAAAAATAGGTAAAGCCGGCGGAGAAAGATACGACCTATCAAGCACAGAATATAACCAATATGTGCATTTAATTAATGAGGTTGATGAGTATGGCAATTTACCTGGTGATGCAGGTTATGACATAACATCTTCTCTGCCCTATGAATTACAAGACACTATAAACAATAATACAGAATACATGGCATTAGATTTCGATGGCGATAAATATGACATGTTAGCGTCTATTGTGAGTAATAGAAGGAAGTTAGCTACAGAACATTTGATCAATCAAAACGAACGATTGAATATTTTGATGAGTGACAATGGTTTATAAATGGTGTATAAAATCTAGAGAGGTAACCTAGTATGGCAACATATAATGTAACAGCACAAACTAGAAGAGTTCAATATACTGGCGATGGAACTGCCGGTAACTTTGCCTTTTCGTTTCAAATTAATGCCACTTCAGATTTAAAAGTTTACGTAGATAGTACTGAAAAAACAGAAACCACACATTATACAGTTACATTAAACTCAGGTACTGGAGCTGGTACTGTAGCATTTACATCAGGTAACTTCCCTACTAGCTCTCAAACAGTTACATTATTATCTGATATACCTTTATCCAGGACATCAATCTATACATCAGGTGGTCAGCTTACAGCTTCTTCACTAGAAGATGACTTTGACACAAACATGTTTATACACCAGCAAACTAATGAAGAAATTGATAGATCATTAAGGCTTGCCGAACATGATGTTATATCAGGTGCAGATATGACATTGCCGGTTAAGGCAACTAGATTAGGAAAGCTTTTAGGTTTCAATTCAACTACTGGAAATCCGGAAGCAACGTTTACCATTCCCGATGCAAATACATTAGCCGGCATATCTGCTGATATCGCAACACTAGCTGATGTTGAAGATGGTACTGTGGCAACTAATGCTATTTCAAATTTAGGACCAATATCAGGAAATATAACCACAGTAGCAGGTATAGAAAGTAATGTAACTACAGTAGCAGGTCAAACAACTAATCTACAAAACGTAACTGACAATCTTAGTGCAATACAAAATGCTAGTGCAAATGCAACATTAGCAGAAAACTATGCAATCAAAACAGATGGTGCTGTTGAGTCTAGTAACTATTCATCTAAGGCATGGGCATTAGGTGGCACTGGTGTAACCGATACAGCAGGTAGTGGTGCATCTAAAGAATGGGCAACAGACACAACCAATACTGTAGATGGCACAGAATATTCAGCTAAAGAATATGCCATTGGTACACAAAGTGGACAGACTAATGGGTCTGCAAAACAATGGGCATTAGGTGGTGGTGCAGGATTTGATAGAGATACTGCTGTAAGTGGCTCTGAGTATTCTGCTAAATACTGGGCAAACCAAGCAGCAAACTCAGCAAAAAGCCAAAGAGATGTTTATTATGGTGGCTTTAGCAGTGATGCTGCTGCTGAGACATATCAAACAGGTACAAATTTAGGAACTGTAGATGCAGGTGATTTATACTTTAATACAACAAGTAACATCACAAGAGTTTATAATGGCACATCTTGGAATGATGTTGCTACAGACACATCAAGTTTTGCAGGTCAAGGTTTTGCAGTTGCAATGGCTATAGCTTTATAGGAGTACAATATGGCACAAAATTTTAGACAATATAAAATGAGAGAGATAGGTACTTCTGCTACAGATATACCTGATGGTAGTAACTTTGATAGTTATGACTGTTTGATCTCAATCAGAATGACAAACATAACAACCAATGCAATTACTTGTTCAGCATATATACAGAACACATCTTTAAATTACTATCTTATAAAGGATGTAACAATACCTGCACATAGTTCATTAGAGCTAATAGATGGTGGGTCAAAGATAGTCGTTGAATCAGGTGATAGATTATATTTTGTATCAGACACAGCAACATCACTTGATGTAATTGTTAGTGCTGTAGATGCAATAAGTACATAGGTGGAGCATGGCATATATAGGTAACGAACCATCAGTAAACTTTACTAGCTTTGCCAAGCAAGACATTACTGGTGATGGAGGTGCAAGCTACACTCTTACTTATGCAGTAGCTAATGCTAATGAGATTGAAGTCTTTGTAAACAACGTAAGACAAGAACCCTCAATAGCTTATACAGTTACTGGTACTGCTTTGAGTATGACAGGCAACGTAGCTAGTACAGATGACTTCTATGTTATTTACTTAGGTAAGGCTTTACAGACTACTGTTCCACCTGATGGAAGTGTAAGCACAGCTAAGATAGTTGATAGTGCAGTAACTAATGCCAAGATATCTAACAGCACAATAGACCTTACATCAAAGGTTACTGGTACATTACCAGTAGCTAATTCACAAACAAACACACCTGCTTTTCAAGCAAGACGTTCAACTGGTTTTCAATTCTCAGATAATACAGACACTAAAGTTACTGGATTTACTACAGATTTTGATACAGATAGTAACTTTGCATCAGATAGATTTACACCTACTACAGCAGGTAAATATTTTGTGACTATTCAAGGAAGCATACAAGGTGTAGCTAGTTATGATATGTATAATGGTAATATCCATCTTCGTAAAAATGGCACAGAATTATTAAGAACAAGCTCACAAGGAAATGCTAGTAGCAGGTCTAATAGATATGGTCTTAGTCTTTCTTTAATAGTAGATATGAATGGCACTTCTGATTACTTAGAAATGTTTGTTTATCTTAATAACGTAACTACTGGTGATGGTATATTTAATTTAGACACAACATCATTTGGTGCATATAAGTTGATAGGAGCATAAAATGGCATTATCAAAGATAAAAAGCTCATCAATGGCTGACACTGCTATTCATGGGAGACGTAACCTTATCATCAATGGTGCAATGCAAGTGGCACAAAGGGGAACTAGCCATACACCAACAACATCTGAGGTTTATACTTTAGATAGATTTAAAATATTTCCACAAGGTAGTACAGCAGGTAGAGCAACAATAACACAAGATAGTTCTGCTCCAAATGGATTTGCTAATAGTTTAAAAATAGATGTTACAACAGCAGATACTTCTATAGCAGCAAGTGAAGCATATATATTAGGTTATCAAGCAGAAGGACAAGATGTGCAAATGTTTAAAAAAGGTACATCTGAAGCAGAGCAGTATACTGTATCTTTTTATGTAAAAGGTAATGCAAGTGCTACATATGTTTTAGAGCTTTTTGATGTGGATAATTCTCGTCAAATATCAAAGACATTTAATGTAACCACAGATTGGGCAAGGGTTATAATGACTTTTCCTTCTGATACTACAGGCTCGTTTGATAATGATAATGCATCAAGTTTAGCTTTATTTTTTCATTTACACGCAGGAAGCACATATACAAGTGGTACAATTAATTCATCTGCTTGGGCAGCAAATACTAATGCAAACAGAGTTGGTAGTGGTACTACATCAATCTTTGACAGCACAGACAGAACATTCTTTATCACTGGCATACAAATGGAAGTAGGCGAACAAGCCACACCATTTGAGCATAGGTCATATGGGGAAGAACTAGCTTTGTGTCAGAGGTATTATACTGTGATTGCTAAAGGAAATGGTGCTGAGTCAACATTAGGAGTAGGAGCTGCATATAAAGACGTTCAAGCATATGGTTCTATTACTTTACCAGTTGAAATGAGAGCCTCCCCAGCTATATTTCATGTTAATGCAACTAATTATTTTATATTTTTTAATAATAATAGTTCTGACCAATTTAATACAGTAACACTATCTCAAGCAGGAACACGAATAGTAGAGTTTAATACTCCACAAACTTTAGGTCTAACAGTAGGTCATTCAGGATATTTTAGAACAAATAATGCTAGTTCATATTTAGCAGTTGGAGCAGAGCTATGATTATAGAAACAGTGAAAAAAAATATAGATATAAGAAATAATGAAGTATGTAGTTATCAAGTAACTCAAGTTGGAACTAATGTAGTTTTATCTGTACCACTAGACCCTGCCAACACAGACTACCAAGCAATCCTTGAATGGGTAGCTGAAGGCAACACAATACAGGAGGCTGACTAATGCCATTCATAGGACAACAACCTACAACTGGTGCTTTCTTGGAGCTAGACAGTCTTACAGCTAGTGCAACAGCAAACTACACACTACAACTAAACGGAGCTAACTACTATCCTGAGAGTGTTAATAATCTTTTAGTGTCCATCAACGGAGTTATACAAGGCAGCAACACAATGAGCCTTAGTGGTTCTACTCTAACTGTAGGTGCTACACTATCTAGCAGTGATGTCATAGACTTTGTAAGAGTGTTTGGCAATGTAGGTACTATATCCACACCTACTGATGGTAGTGTGACAGCTAACAAGATTGCTAGTGGTGCAGTTACTAATGTAAAGATTGCTAATGATGCAGGGATTGCAGGAAGCAAACTTGGTACTGGTGCTGTGTTGCAAGTTAAAAACTTTCAAACTGGTACATTTGCAGAAGGAAACACAGCTATTCCTTTTGATAATACAATCCCTCAAATTACAGAGGGTACAGAGTTTATGACTTTAGCTATTACTCCTACTGCAACAACTAGTAAACTTTTAATACAAGTTGTACTTAATGGAAGTGGCATTACTACTGGAGATATGATTACAGCTTTATTTGTAGGAACTACAGCAGATGCTTTAGCAGCAGCAGTAGATTATGATGTTTCAAGAGGGCAGATGGTAATTAATTATCATATGACTGCAAACACAACTTCAGAACTTACGTTCAGAGTTAGAGCAGGTAGAAGCACTACTGAAGATTTTTATTTTAATGGTTATCATAATAGCAATCCTGTATTTGGAGGAACACTTATGTCTTCAATAACTATTACTGAGATAGGAGGATAGCATGGCATTAACAAAATTAAACTCATTAAGTATGCCTACTCATAGTGTGTTGCAAGTACAAGAAGGTGGAAGGACTGATAGATTTGTAGGAACTGGTGGCACAACCTTTACTGACTGTGGAGTGTCTGTAAATATTACACCTAGCTCTACTTCTTCTAAAATTTTAGTAAGAGTTTCAGGTGCTTTTGGAGTTTCAGGTTCAGTTTCTAATGGAATAAGGTGCTTAGTAAAACTTTTTAGAGATTCAACAGAGATAGGTAGTGGAACTTCAGGTAGTACTTACAATGTTTTTATAGCAATTTTACCAGTTCAAACTTATAATATGTATCCATTTTCACAATCTACATTGGATAGTCCATCAAGCACTTCTGAAATTACTTATAAAATACAAATAGCAAGTAGTAGTAGTCAATGTGTTATAGGAGGTCGTGGTGATATTGATGAAGTAGCTGTACCAACTAGAATACAAGTAATGGAGATTGCAGGGTAATGGTTAAAGCATCAGATGTAAAAGCACAGATAGACACACATGAAGCAGTATGTGCTGAGAGGTGGAGAGAGACACTGGCTCGCCTTCGTAGGCTCGAACAGATCATGATAGGCACAACAGCTACCATGCTTGTAATGATGGCAGGATTGCTATTGAGGTAAATATGGTAGTTGCTGAAATTCTTACTGGTATAGCTCTAGTCCAAAAGTCAGTAGATTTCATAAAGAGCAACATAGGTACTGTAAACGACATTAAAGACATAGCTAAACAAATAGACGGCTTTTTTCTAGGCGAAGAGCAGATGAATAAAGGTCAAGGCAAAGGCATGTCTATAGCTGAACAATTTGGTTCAGTAGAAAACTCTGCATCTGATTTTATTGATAGAAAATTATTAGAAGAAAAGCGAAACGAATTAAAACAACTAATAAATTTAAGATTTGGACCTACTGCTTGGGATTCCATAATAGCTGAAAGAGCCGAAAGAATTGCCAAAGCTAAAGAAGCTCAAAAACAAGCAAGATTAAAAGCTAAAAAAGAACAAGAAGAAATATTAGAGGTTATTAAATGGGTTGGGTATGGGTTTATCATCATTGGTTTATTAATGGCTATGATAGTTTTTGGTGTAAAGGCTTTCGCAAAAGGTAAAATTTACAATGCACCTAAAGATTACACTACTAGTCAAAAATTAAACAATGGCACAATAACACCTCCTAAAATGACTACTTGCAGGTTAATGAAACAAAAGGTTTTCAAAGACAAAATGGCTTGTATTTATAAGGGTGCTAACAAAACATATGAAATGGAATTTACTGATATAAGCATTGGTTGCCCAAAACAGTATAGATGTGTTCATAATCCCAATGGTAATGAGCCTAGCATAGATAAGGTTATGGAAAGTCTTAGGAGTATAGCCAAATGACAGCCTTTTTACTTGCTTGCACATTAAATGGTATTGTTAATGGTGGTATATACTTTCAGAATGTGAACGTGTGTATAGATTACAAGAACATATTAGATAACCAAACATTTATGAAAGGCAATGAGCCACAAACATATGAGTGCATATGTAAACTCGTACCTTTTGTAGATACAGATAAAGTAAAGGTTTACTAATGGTTACAGTTGAACAGTTTCTTCGTTGGAAAATTTTACCAAGGTGCATGATGCTCGCTAGTACAGTTATGTCCTGGAGATGTGCAGAATGGTTTATGGATTTGGATGCACCAACAGCAGCACAATCAGCATTTGTATCTGTGGTCATGGGCGTGATGACCGGTGTTTTTGGTATATGGATGGGTCACGAACATAAGGAGCATAAATAATGTTAACAGCATTGATAGGACCAGTTACGAATTTAGTTGGTAAGTTTATTGAGGATAAAGATGCCAAGAATAAACTGGCACATGAGATAGCAACTATGGCTGAGAAGCACGCCCAGGAGTTAGCCAAAGGGCAGCTAGAGATAAACAAAGCCGAAGCTCAACATAAATCTATATTTGTTGCAGGATGGAGACCATTTATCGGATGGACTTGTGGCGTGGCTTTGTGTTGGCACTTTGTATTAGCCCCAGTAACAATGTTCTTATGTGCTTACATAGGCGTAACAA
>Ga0208162_1000375_pt1 | contig 26294 bp, 20 predicted proteins | sample CB_VirMetaG_4_FD_184539 | JGI IMG/M metagenome (GOLD analysis project Ga0208162, IMG submission 184539) | Freshwater to marine saline gradient viral communities from Chesapeake Bay - CB_1508_1M Viral MetaG (SPAdes) (version 4) | ecosystem: Environmental > Aquatic > Marine > Coastal | place: USA... | reverse complement strand
ACTGCCCTCTTTGTTTGGGGCTCTCTACCGTGTGTCCTGTTAGACATTATAACTCCAATTAAATCATTTTCTTCCAGTTCTGTCCAGAACCGATTGCCATAATCCCGCTGATGTCAACACCAGCATCATTTGGCGCATATGCCGAAAGAGGGCTTGAAACCTTCGAATCACCAGATGGTGTCCCACCTGAAGAGAGTGGTTGTGTTCCTTCAAATACGGAACCGATCCCAACTGCCTCTTCTAATCTCTTTCTCTTGTTTGCCATCTCTGCTCTTGCTTCTTGCTGTAGCTGATGGTCTTGGATTGGCTGGCGCTCAATCTGTGTAGCCTGAGTTTGTGGGGTGACTTGGCGTGCTTCCACGATTGTCTGGCTTCCAATTCCTACGGCGACTTCCTTAATGATGCCAGAAAGAACACCTTCTTCGAAGATGACTTCCTTGATGCATTGCTTAATAAGTGGCTTTAAGACTTCTTGTAATTCTTTCTTTTTCATTGTTCATCCAAGATTTGTTTTAGAGCACGATTAATTCTATCGGCTTTTGTGAAAATATTTGGCTTGTCGTATTCCTTGCCTTCCTTAAGTGCCATAAAGGCATTTGGTGTCGAAGGTTCAGAAACAAAATCAAAGCAGATTAGTTGGAAATCATCTTCAACAATCGTGCCTTGCATAGACTCACGAACAGAGCCGAGACCACGGGAAGAAATACCAAGCTTGACCCCGGAATCGACAAGAGATTTCAAAATCTGACCTGATGGAGTGTTCAAGACCTTGACAGTTCCCATAACCTTTGGTCCATCCATCCAAATGTTTGTGACCATATGAGAAGCATTTTTAAGGTTGATAACGGAATCATCTGGGTGATCGAGTTCACCGAGTGCCCTCTTTTCTCTTACGAGTTTCTTATAAACATCAATCTCTCTTTTAAGAACATCTTCTGGGTAAACTCTGCCATTTCCGTTTTTGACTCCGCACTGTTGCATAAGCCCGGTCAAATACATGGCATTGTTTTCTTGAATATCTCTTTTTTCTTCTTCTGTTAGAAGGTCTCTACAAACTCCGCCTTCACAAAGTTCATAGTATTCTCTTAGCAATACTTTGCTCATTTTATTTCCTCTTTAAAGTAGTCAACAGCCTGCTTTGCAGCGTCTAACTCCGCGAATCATCCATCTCTTGAGTGACATTCTTGGTCTCCAAGTTTAATCCAGAATCTCCGAATACCATACTAAGGATATAAGAAGTTCCAGAACTTATGAAGCCACAAAGCATTATGTTTGCTACTGTGATCTCAAACATAAATAGTTGTGTCAATGGATTAATGACACATAAAAACATCCCGACCCAGAAGCCAATACACATTGGACAAGACCAGAAATAGCCCTTTGGTCTGATTCTGTTAAAGATTCTACCGTAACAAAGAATCTGGGTCAGTCCGTAAGCAGACAAAACAAAATAAGCCAATTCTACAAATGACATTAGTCTTCCTTCTGTAAGTTTTCAAGCATGTAGCTCATCCAATAAGGTTCATATGTGTAGCCTGGGCGAATAGATCCCTTCTCTGTTGCTTGTGGAACTTCGCCAAGCTCTGTGGAATCTTCTTTTGTTGGTTCCGTATAGTAATCGTCGAGCATTTCTTCATAGCTCTCAAGATAATTATAATATGGTGCCTCTTGTTGAACAAATTGGTAAATTCCATAAAGGGCATAGTCGAAAGGATTATTTTGTGGGTTCTCGGATTCACAAATCAAGCCCTCAATGGATCCATAAATATTTCCGCCACGAACTGTGCCGAATTGAACAAGCCCCTTCGTATTCATGAACTCAAAAAATCGGTCTTGTGCGGCATAAACAGAATCGGATGGCTCTTTCTTGGCAAATGTGACAATCTTGTTCTTCTTTGGCATTATAACAATATCAATCTCTTTGTGATCGAAAATCATAATATTGCCATCCAAAGACTTTCTTGCTTCTAGTTGGATCTCGAACCTGTCTTTCTGTTCTTGACCAACGCGGACTGTCATAAGTGCCATTATTCTTCAATCTCCTTCGCAAGATTCTGGATTTTAAGAACATCGTGAATGAACTTGTTATCGATGTCTCTCTGTTTGAAGCCGTTAATGACATCAAGAACTCTTTGTGTTCCTTCCAAGATTGTTTCATCTTGCTTAACTTCTGTAAGTTGGGTTGAACTCTCAACAACTTCACGCAAGCGATCAATCTCTTCGCTCAAGAAAGCCTTGAGGTCGATCCCGTTATCAGAGAAGGATCCAATATAATGCTTGAGAAGTTCTTTTTGTTCAGAGAGAAGAGATTCACCATACTTTTCATTGAATTTCTTGACAAATGTCTTGTATGTCAAGTTGTCGATTGGTTTGATTGCTTCTCTGTCTTTTGCTTCACCGGAGAGCATATTTTCAATGACTTGGTTTTCAAGAAGAACTCTTTGCTTTGCTTTTGTTCTTGGGTGAAAAATCTGGAAGACTGTTGCTAAATCTTTGTAGTTCGGAACAAAGTTGTTGAAAACTTCTGGTGAGACTTCTTTATTGATAAGATCAATGACTTCACTTTGCATTTCGAAGAGAACCTTGTGATTAATTGACATCTTAATCATTCTTGCTTCAAAGATGAGCTTTTCAGCAGTCTTTTTGTCAAGATCTTTTGATTCAAGAATAGTCTTGTATGCCTCAAGATCCTTTGCGAGAAGAGTTCTTCCCTTAAAATTCTCTCTAATAATCTTAACAATCTTCTTTTGCTTTGGCTTATCTTGAGCGACAACAGCTTTTGTCAACTCTCGAATCAAAGCTTCAAAGATAAAAGCGGTATTGCGCTTTTTATTGTGCTTCATTTTCATTTATTTCAGTCTCCGATTTTTCTAGATCAGCAATCAAGTTTCGAATTTCAGTCGATACTTCAAATAATAGATTCTCATCGCTGTCATAAGTAGTTTGTTGTGATTCGTAAATTCCACGAGATAGTTGTTTCATATCTGAATATCCTGAAACAACATCTTTTGGCTTTGGAATTGCAATATTTGTGTAATTCTGTATTCTGCCATTCCTACCATCTCCGCCTCGCTTTGCGGTAGAAACATACTTTTTACCCTTTGCTCGTTTGCCTTGAGAGTTCTTTGTTGTTTTGCGGTCTCTATCGTCTCTCTTAGCAGGGGCGGCGAGGAGTGGTCCCTCATCTGCTCCCCCTGCTTCTCCCGCATCTCCTGTTCCAAGATCCAGGTCGTCGCCAGCATCTCCACCGCCTAAATCTTCCCCTCCTAGATCCAAATCTCCACCGCCCTCGTCGCCTCCTCCGAGGTCGCCGAGTTCGTCTTCGCCGCCAGCAGAGCCGCCGGCTGCCGCATTAAATTCTGCTGTAGCTGCTTCGGCAACAGCGCCGAGTTCTGCCTCAAATGTTCGGTCGTGGAACATTTCTCTTTGATTTCGAACAAACTCTTCTTCTGAGAGGTTAAAAATGTTCTTGGAAATCCAGCGGCGGGAGAAGAAGTTCTCTGTTGCACCACTTGCGATTTCAAACTTAGTTTTCCATTCTTCGAGGTCTTGAAGTTCAGCAATCTTGGATGGATTATTGAGCTTGAGCTTGAAGCTAACCAAGTCATCTCCACGGAAACCGAGAGTATACAAGTGAACAATGCCAATCTTTTCCAATTCAGTGATAACAGAACGCTGAAGTCTTTGAATTGTTCTTGCAAAGCGAACATCCTTTTGAGCCAAAGTTGTTTTATCTTCTTGTGCTTCGGAGTCACTTGATAGATAAGCAGATGGAATCTTCAAAGCCGAGAACATCTTGTCTCTAAGGTATTTCACATCGTCGATATCGCCAGTGAACTGACCGCCAGCAAGTGTATCAATCCTTGAAGATTCTCCGCCGCGAACTGGGATGAAGTAATCCTCTTCAACATTAAGTGGATTATAGCGAAGGTCGACGCGACCAGTATTAGCATCAACAACCTGATTGCGCTTCATCGATGTAATTGTTTTTTGAACGAATTGCTCAACATCCTGCGGAGCGATGGAGCCAACATCAATATAGAAAACTCGTCTTTCGGAAGAACGGACGATACGATAAGCCATCATTGCATCTTCCATAAGAACCAACTGTCTCCAGATTCTGCGAGCAGGATCGAGAACAGAAGTTCCATATGGAGCATATTTATCGTTTCCAAGGATCCTAAAGTGAGCAATTTGCCAGTTTTCAAAAGTCATCCCAGCAGAGTTCCACTGGTACTGGACATAATTTGGATTTGAAGGGTCTTCACCTTCGAGCCTTTCAACTTCTCGAAGAGGAATAGGAATAACAGACTTGACACCGAGTCTATCATCGATATCCAAATAAAGAACAAAGTCTCCGTTCTTGACCATAGAACGAGACCACCCGAAAAGATTATGCTCAAGATTTAAGACATTAATATAGAGAGAATGAAGGACTGCTCTAATTTCCTCATTAGGACAATCAATACGAAGCATCGGGCTCAGAGAAGAGTGGGTTGTCATTTCGTCTGCATAGATGTCAAGAGCAGAAGCAATCTCTGGCATGTATTCCATTTGGTCATAGTCAATATATCTTTCTGATCTATTTTGATTTGCCATGATTTTACTTTGCATGACATCAAATGGACTATAGGCGGCCTTTTTAAATTGTTGACCAGAAGCAGATCTGAACTCTGTTGCATATTTATCAAGCTCAATTCTTCTAATTTTTCTATTTGTTTGGGTTCTCCAGTTTGTGATTGGTCCGGAGAAAAGTCTCGTTAAACGACGAAACAACTCAGACTGAGGATTGTTTGGATTCTTTGTATTGTCTGCCATTATTTATCCTTTGATTAGCCAAGAGTATTTTTTATATTCCTCTTGTTGTTTGAACATTTTTTCTTCTAATGCTTCGCTTTTTTTATACCCTTGTTGTCCGGGTATTGTAGTATTAATCTTTGTATTCACTTTAACCATAGATGTCAAGCAAGCTTTCTTATATTCTTGTTCCCTCGAATTAACAGTGAGTGCCGTATCTCTGACCCAACATCCGATGGCTAGAGCCATGATTAGGTCATCGTTATAGCCCCTCATTGCTTGAGGCTTGCCGTTTTTCCAAATGAAAGTTCTCAGTTCGTTAGTAAAACGCACAGAGTTTATCTTAATTAGTTTGTTTCTAATGAATTCTTCTAGTTTTGCAACAATCAATGGTCTTGTCTTTGACGAGGTTGTGAATCCAGGGACGGCATGGGCATGGTTTTCACCTTGGTGGCTTTCAACAAACTCATGAGTTGACTTGATGGAATAATAAATGTTTGGATATCCAAGGTCTATCAACTTCTCCAAAACCGAGATACCAATGCCGATGTTCTCAACGACGAGCAAGCAGTTTCCAAACTCTTTTCCAGTTGAGTTAAGAATATCGGCATATAAATCCAAGCTGGGTTTGCCTTGGTATTCGGCGACCACTTCCATTGTTTCTAATTTTACAACATGGAAAACAGAAAAGTCTGCACCGTCACCTCTCGCCACATCAGCAATAAGTAAGTAAGTGTTCTCATTATTGTATTGCTCCCAAATCCAAAGGTTTCTATCAAATCCAGTTCTATATTTCGGTTCTGAAACTTGCTCTTCAAGATAGGTGATGTCTTCTGGGTGAATAACACTATCTCCAGAAGTATTGAAGTTGCACTGAAGCTCTTGGGCAATCTCTCTTCGAGACATGTTTCTGGTTTCTCGTTCGAACCATTCTTGGTCTCGTTCTGGGTGAATGTTCCATGGAAGGATTACTGGGTGAAAGTCGTTTGCTGACTCTTCTGCTTCAACATAAGTTTTGTGAAACCAGTTACCAACACCGTTTGGTGTGCTCAGGGCAATACAGCGACCACCGGTAGAGATTGTAGGATAAAGACCGGCCCACAACTCTTCAAGGTTGTCAATGTGGGCAGCCTCGTCAAGCACCAGAAGGGAAAGGGCTTCCGAACGTCCAGCATCCCCTGAAGTGCTCGCAGCCTTGATTTGAGAGCCGTTTGAGAGTTCAAACGATGCACGGTTGTCAATTGATATCTCGGCTAATACGAGCCATTCTGGAAGGTTTTTCATAATAGCCTTAACCTTCTTGACCAAGTTTGCTGCGGTTGCAAACTTCGTAGCCATAACCAAGATATTCTTATCTCGATAGAAAAGCATCAGCCAAACAATATAGGCTGCGGCAATTGTAGAAATACCAAGCTGACGTGCTTTTAGGATAACTGTAAATCGATAATCGTTGAAATCTTGCAGCAAGTCCGCTTGATACGGATAGGTCTTAAAGGGAATTAGTCCCTTAATAGGATGCGAAATTCTCGCATAGTTGTTTGTAAAGTAAACCGGGTCTTTGCCGCATTTGACGATTTCTTTTACTATCTCTTTTTTGGATAGCTTATAAGACATTCTTCCTTCTTATTCGAATGAGCCCTCTTTCAAGAACTTCTGAAAATTAACATCCATTGGATTAGTGACTGCTTCTCCAAGTGTGTCGACTTGTGTCAACTGAGCAACCTTGAAAAGTCTGTGAGCCATAACAAATGTTCTAACACGACTTGTGTTTTGAACGATACAAGTGCATTCACCTTCTGGTGTAAGAGTAAGAGTGCTACCTGTGATTGATCTGTATTCTTTTGTGAGGAAGTTTGCGATTTGCTGAAGCTTTAGCTCGCATTCTTCTTCGAACTTTCCTGCATAAACATCCTTGAGGCGAACGTTTGCTTCGTAGTTGATTTGAAGCATATTGCCGATAAGCTTAACACCGAAGCCATCGGAGACTCTTGAGTCAATAATTGGGCAGCCTTCTTCTCTAGCCAAGCCAATCTTCTTTGCTTCGCCATCGACAAAGCGCTCGTCATGAGCACCATCATAAGCGTTTGCTGCCGCTTGTGAAATTCCTTGAATGATCTCTAGTGTTGTAGCCATTTATTTATCTCCTGGTCTCCATCCGGTTTTCCACCGTTCTTCTCGACCTTCAACCCACTGAATGTAGCATTTAAAGCAACAATCAAACTTTGTCATATACACATCATCACGTAAACTGAACGAATAAGTGTGACATGTAGGACAAACCCTATTGTCGTCCTTATTAATTAGTTTTTTTGATACTAAAACACCATCAATTTCTACCTTTTCGTCTCGCTCTGCTTGACGAAGCTCTTTTTGGTATAAATCTTTGATTTGTTTTTGATATTCTCTCTCTTTTTCGTCGTCCCAATCTGCTTTGGGGTGCTTTATTGCTTCTTTACCATATTTCTTTGAAATGGCGATTTCGTATTTAGCAATTTCATTTAAATCTTTCTTCATTGACTCACCTGGTTTACTGCATAGACTATACTAATTGTTCCTACTGTTCCTGCTGCGAATCCTCCAATGATTGCCCAAGCAACAGCGTTTCTTCCTGGCTTTTTCTTAATAATATCGTTTAGTTTCTCGATTTCTTTTGTCTTTGCCTCAATAATGGCTTTATCTCTTTCTTTTTGAGCGTCGAATGTAATCTGGAGTTGTTCGATTTTCAACTTAAACTCTGTTTCTTGCTTATTGAGTTCAAACTTTTTGTCAAGTTCGCATTTCTGCTTCAAAAACTCGTCGTTTGCCAAGATTTCAGCAACAGCATCTTCGTTTAAAAGTATTCCATCGAACGGGCAGATGTTTCCTCTCTCAACAAAAGTAAATTTGCCATCGTCAGCAAAAGAAGTTACCGACAACAATAAGAATATAGCACACTTTAATAGATTAGTCAACATATTTTATTCCAAATCTTTGTTCAAGTTCATCAATAATCTTGCTTGGTTTGTTTTTGAAGTCATTTTTGAACTCTTCTTTCTTTTCTTCTTTGCTTTTCTCCAACTCTTCGCTGGCTTCAGTGTATTTCTTGTTTAAATCTTCGATTTCTTTTTGATAGTTCAAGATTGCTTCTTCTTTTCTTCTCAACTCTTCTATGTGAATCTCTTGGAGTTTCTGGATTTGCTCTTCATAGCTTTCAGACATCGCATCCATACTCTTTTTGAGAGAAGCATAATCGTTTCTCGTCAAAAGAATGAAAGCCAAAGCAATAACGAGACACACCCCTTGCCAGTTTTTGGTAAGGAATGCGCCAATTGTTTTTGCTAAGCTGGCAAAATCAATATTAATCATTATCCGTTCTTAAGTTTGACGATAGCATCAATAACAGATTGACCGCCGATGTAAAGGGCACTGAGGTATAACCAATGCTCGGACTCAATGTTCGCATTAAACATAAGAAGTGTTGCGACAATCCAAACTGTAAGCTTGCGAGAGATAACCTTTTCAAGTGTTCTATCGACAGCAGCCATTGTTACTGCGGTTGCCTTCTCTGTTGCCTTTCTAATGTGTTCAGTCATTTTATAGACCTCCTTGGCAGTAAATAGTCTCATAAATAAGAAACCCCCCCTGGAGGTGTCCAGGGGAGGCTGCTATTATCTTAGCCGTTTATCTTAGGTTGGCCAAGAGATTGCTTGAAGTCTTGTCAACAAGTCATCGCCATTGGCTGCGGCGTTGACTGCATCACGAATATCGCCGATGATGCCCTCATTGGAAGCGATTGTTGTGCTGTTCGAAGAAATGTTAGAAGCATTTGTCGAAACAGAACCGCTAAGTGTTGTAAGGTCTGATCCAATTTGGCTGATTGCTGTAGCATTATCAGCAACAGTTCCACTAACATTTGAATAGTCAGTATTAAGGATGTTACCGTCGATTGATATGGAACCGCTTGTGTGGATGCCGCCCTTGGCATAAAGAACAGTCGTTCCTGTGCTCTCAAGGTACAAGGAGTGTGCTTGGATGCCAGCGTATTCTGCGCCGTCACCAGAAGCAACGATGACACCTGGTTGACCCTTGGAGCCTTCGGAGTCAACTCTGAACTTATTGGTGCTTGCTTTCGCGAAGAGGGCAGTACCTTGAACAGAGCCGTTGTTCTTACCAATGATAAGTGCTGGAATTGTAGAACCAGCAGGAGCAGCAGTGGAACCAATTTGGACTCTGTTGTTGTTTGTGATTGCAAATCGCTCAATATTGTCGACCTTGAAGTTGATTCTGTCGTCAGTAGAGAAGTCAAGCATATCTTGCTGATCGGACCTACCGAGTGTAAGGTTGTCATTTGCGATTCCGGTAACGGCTGTGAGTGCACCGGATGCTTCTTCGATTGCGCTGACTGCTGTCTCAAGTGAGTCAACTGATGCTTCAACCGCAGTCATGTCGCCTTCGTCAGCAGCAATTCTTGTATCGAGTGACGAAACAGAGGTTGTTCTCGAAGAAGCCTCGCCGGAGACGGCAGTCTCAAGTGAGTTAACCGATGCTTCAACCGCAGTCATGTCGCCTTCGTCAGCAGCAATTCTTGTATCGAGTGACGAAACAGAGGTTGTTCTCGAAGAAGCCTCGCCGGAGACGGCAGTTTCAAGTGAGTTAACCGATGCTTCAACCGCAGTCATGTCGCCTTCGTCAGCAGCAATTCTTGTATCGAGTGACGAAACAGAGGTTGTTCTCGAAGAAGCCTCGCCGGAGACGGCAGTCTCAAGTGAGTTAACCGATGCTTCAACCGCAGTCATGTCGCCTTCGTCAGCAGCAATTCTTGTATCGAGTGACGAAACAGAGGTTGTTCTCGAAGAAGCCTCGCCGGAGACGGCAGTTTCAAGTGAGTCAACTGATGCTTGGAGTGCTGTGTCGGCTGCACCGCGAGAAGATGCTTCACCAGAAACCGCAGTTTCAAGTGAGTCAACTGATGCTTGGAGTGCTGTGTCGGCTGCACCGCGAGAAGTAGCCTCGCCAGAAATAGCTGTCTCAAGTGAGTCAACCGATGCCACAACAGCAGTCATGTCTCCTTCGTCAGCAGCGATTCTTGTGTTGAGTGATGATACGGCGGTTGTTCTCGAAGATGCCTCGCCAGTGACGGCTGTCTCAAGTGAGTCAACTGAGAGACCAAGATTAACAATTTCTACACCATCAACATCATCAAGCGACTCTACAAAACTAACAAGTTCTTGGAAAGTATCAAGTGTCGCACCAGCATCCTGGATTGTTGCGAGCTTTGTCTCGATAGAATCGACAGAAGCCTGAAGTGCAGTGTCTGCTGCACCGCGAGAAGCAGCCTCACCAGAAATGGCTGTCTCAAGTGAATCAACCGATGCTTCAACAGCAGTCATACCGCCTTCGTCAGCAGCAATTCTTGTATCGAGTGACGAAACAGAAGTTGATCGGGACGATGCTTCACTAGAAACCGCAGTCTCAAGTGAGTCAACTGATGCTTGGAGTGCTGTGTCTGCTGCACCACGAGAAGAAGCCTCGCCAGAAATAGCTGTCTCAAGTGAGTCAACCGAGCCATCAAGAACCGAATCGGCTGTAGCACGAGTTGTTGCTTCGGTGGTAACTGCTGTTTCGAGCGAGTTTACTGAACTGTTAATCGAAGAAGTTGCTGTTTCTTCATCACCAATACGCGTCTCAAGTGAAGATACGGCTGTCCCTCTTGATGATGCTTCGCCAGAAACGGCTGTTTCAAGAGAATCAACAGAACTACCAAGGTCAGCAGTAGAAGTAGAGAATCTAGTTTGAAGTGATTCATCAGCGGACTCAAGAACTGCAACGGTTCCTCCGGTAACATCACCGAGAATTGTACTGATTTGATTGCCAATAACAATCTTTGTGCGAGTGAAATCGCCATCTGTGAGGTCAGAATCTACGACAATATTAGACGAAGACGGCTTTGCGAACATCTTGTGTCCCGAGGTCGCTGTCTTGATATAAAAAGCTGTGTTTGTTCCCCATTCGAATGCAAATGTTTTTTGTAATGTGCCGCTCGTGAAAGCAACTGCTGGGGTTGCTGACCAAAGACCGACATTATTTTTAAAGTAAATCGAGTAGGGAATTTCCGAAACAATGAAAAAACCGACTTGTCCACTTTCTTTAACGGCACCGGCTTGCAAGTTGGGATCTGATGTACCGATGACATCAGTATCTACCCCTTCGACGATGACTATAGTATCACTAAAATCTGCCATGTTTAAATCCTCCAAATATATTTGATAAACATTTTTTGAATCTCCTCAGATATATTTGCGAGGAAGATTTCCGACTTTAAATAGTCCCAACCAAGGCAAGAAAGTGGGTATTTTTAGGCATTTGCAAAATCAAACATTAACTTGAGCAAAACCATCTTTTTTATCGATTGTAATCTGCATATCCACACAATCTTTGAGACTGTCCAAGTGCGAAATCAACAGAACTGTCTTGAAATAAGACTTAATCAAACTCAAGATATCAATGAATCCTTGCATGTTCTCTTCGTCAAGTGCTGTTCCTGGCTCATCAAGAATGAAGATATCAGACTTTGGTAGAGATGAAACACTGAGGAGTGCGAGGCGAATGCCCATTGCGGCAATCGTCTTTTCTGCTCCGGATCCCATTTCAAGAGGGCGAGGTTCATACGAAGGATGCTTAATAAAGATATTGAGTCTGTTCCCATCATCTTCAAAGAAGACTTCAAAGTCACAAATGTTTGCCAAGATTTTAGCAATCTCGCCATTGATGACTGGAAGCTTTCTTTTGATAACATCATATGCAATTCCATTCGGATGCATACAACGCATATAAAGATCATAAGCAGAGAACTCAGCTTGAAGGTTTAAGAACTCTTCTTTTTGATCTTTGATTGTTTGGACTTTTTGTTCGAAAGAACCAACTTCCTTGTAAAAGTCCATAATTTTTGACTGACATTCAGCCAAGTTTGTTTCAAGAGATGCCTTGGTGTATTTCAGATTTTTCATTTTCTGATTGTATTCTTCCAGATTCTCAATCACTTCCTTGTTAAGTTCGTAATGAGAAAGCTGGGTTTCCAACTGTTCGATTTCTTGAATCAAAGTTTTGATAATCGACTCATTCTTTTCAATCTTCAAATCGTGCTTTGTGATTTGGTTTGAAAGATTGTTCTTCTTGTTGATAAGTTGGTCATACTTGTTAAGATCATCATTAATCTTATTTGAATCAAGCTCCTTCAACTCATCCGAAAGGTTTTCTGTTTCTTCTGTAATCTTATCAATTTCTTTTTCATTGCTCGGAATCTTTGCTTTCGCAGCATAAGCATCCTTGATGAACTTACAAGTTGGATACGAAGAACCACAAGGAATCTGACTTAGAATCTTTGTCTTATCGTTGTTTCGCCCAAGCTCTTTCTTGAGGTCTTGAAGTTCTGATTCTGCTGTTTGAAGTTCTGAAATCAACTCATCTGCCTTTTCGCGCTTTTCCTGTAATGATTGTAAATCAAAAGCAGACTCAAAGTCAAGGATTTTTTCGTAAGTTGCCTTATCTTTTTTCCTCTTATCTTCAAGTTCAGTGTTTTCATCCGAAAGAGAAATCATTTGATTCTTCTTGTCACGAAGATCATCTTTGAGGCGAATCGTGTCGATTGCTTCTGAGGGGATTGAATCAATCTTCTCTTTCAGGACCGCAATCTCTTCTGTGCAGTTTGCGATTCTTTCGTTAATCTTTTCACAAGCTTCTTTCTTGGCATCAAGCTTTTCGTTTGTTTCGTCGAGTTTATCTTGAGTCTCTTCGATTTCTTGGTCGTAATCGCGGTTTTCAAGGCGACGAATAGCAGCACGAGTATCAGCAGCATCCTCCTTTGCGAGCTTAAACTTCTTCTCAAAGAACTCAAGGTCAAGGAACTTGGCCAGGATTTCTTTACGTTTTGTTGACCCTTCTTTAATGAAGGCAAGAGAGTCCATCTGGGTTGACATAGAGGAATACATAAAGTCATCAAGTGTTCCAAAGACTTTCTTGATGTTCTTATCTGTTTCGTTTCTGGTCATTCCATTCAGACTCTTCACATCGTCTGTAACTGGGTCATAGACACTAAACTCTACATTTGTTTTTGCTTCGAGGGTTTCTTCGCCTTTGAGCCTCTTGGTGTATTTTTCAGACTTTCGCTCAATGTAATAATCTCTCTCTCCAACAGAAATTATAGCTCGACCGGAACCATAATCTCGATTCTGATTAATGATGTTTAAGTTCTTTCTATCATTCTTAGAAGTCGAGTTGAAGACCGTGTAGAGCAAAGAATCAATTGTGCTTGATTTTCCTGAATAGTTTTTGCCGAAGATTCCAATAATCCCTTCAACGTTATCAAAGTCAATGCGGTTGTTTTCTCCATAGTTGAACAGGTTGTCCCATTCAAGGCTTCGAAGTCTCCAATTGACATTGCGCATAATCTCTTCGTTTTCTTCTGCGAGAGTATTATACTTGAGATTGAGGCTGTATACTTTTTCCAAAGTGCCCTGATCAATGTGATAATCTTCAAGGTATTCTTTGATAAGGTTTTCTTGAATTTCAATGTTGCGAAGATCTTCCGTCAGCAGATTCTTTGTTGAGTCCTCAACATCACCTCGTGTTCCTGCCGCTCGATTCAAAAATACAACACTTTCTGGATTAAATCTTTTTTTCGCAACCTCTGTTGCCTTTCGCATACGATCAACTGTTAGATTATTTTCGGAAACCAAACGTAAACGACACCCTTCTGGAACTTTGGTGTTCTTTGGCATCTTGCCAGCAGGAGTAAGCACGACCGTAACAAACGGTTTTGGGTTTTTAAGCTCGATATGCTCACAAGTAAAGTTTTCTTTATCTTGAATATCCCAAATCAAGAATCCTTTATCATTGGTTTCGCCATGATTCTGCTGAATTGTAGAACCGCAGTAGCGAATACGACCATCTTCATCAAGACGCTGGTTTGTCTTGTGAATATCGCCCAAAAGACCGTAATCATGACCCTCAAAGATATCAATCGGGTGTTCTCCGTGTGTCATAACCCATCCGGTATCTGTAGTGACACCAGAAATAGAGCCATGATAAAGAGCAATATTAACATTTTCTTCATTAGAGGGAGAAACCCAGTTATCTTCGTCAAAAACCGACAAAACATTCAGAGCAAAGCCATTTCCAAGGTCAGTTTCGCCAGCATTCTTCAAAAGATGAAGATTTGGGTGCTCAAGGGCATCCACAATAGGAGAAATAGCGTCTTGGCGGTTGGAATTCTTCAAGTTTCCATCATGGTTTCCAAGAATAACGTATGTTGGGGCGATATTTGCCAAGTTTGTGAGGAACTTGGAGCACATTTCGACAAATTCTGGTGAGATTTGTGTCTTTGTATGTGCTATATCGCCGCAATGGATGATATAATCCACCTTTTCTTGTCGCAAAACTTCATACATCTTCTCAAATACGACATTATACTCGTAGTGATACTTGAGATTCTTAATATGAGTATCGGCAATATGGGCAAACTTCAAAATGGTCTCCTATATAGACATAATTTGTTCAATCAAACTATCAATTGCTTCAATTTTACGTGCTTCAACTGACAATTTGTGAACTTCTTCTTTCGTCATATCTCCCAAATCTTTGTCAATCTGAGGATATGATACTTCTCTTACTTGGATTCCGTATTTTAGTAACAAGTTTTTGATATTTAGTGATTTGTATTTAGCATCAGGGTCAAGAGCAAGCAGAACAGGAGTGTCATGCATTGCAATTTTTCTAAAAAGTTTTGAGTTTTCTCTTATTGTTGACCCAAGGATTGGAACTGCGTTTGTTGTCTTGATAGCGTCGAAGACACCTTCTACGATTGTTATCTCTTCATCGAAGTCTAAGTAAAGTTCGTTAAAGATTATATCACGACTCACGGATGGATTCAAGTATCTTCTGTAATCATTTGTAAATGTTCTGGCAACAAAGTAGTTGAGGTCTCCTTTCGCATTAAAAGAAGGAATAATGATACGACCATCATAAGGACCGTCTGAGCAGTATCCTATTTTCCATCGGAGAATGTCAATTTCGTCGATTCCTCGCTTCTTAAGATAAGCCAAAGGTCTTCGTGATCTGTTTCTGTTGCATAAGCTCACAAAGTTGGGCGGCATTTCCAAAATTTGTTCTCTTACCTCTTCTTGTTCGCCCTCCGTGAAAAGCGATTCAAAGTCTGTTAAGTCTGTTCTCGTTCCTGATATAACCTTCCATCTTTGCTGGTCGTCGATAGAGCCAAACTTGCGAATGATTCTGTAAAGATTTTTACCACGAGCATCACAGATCCAGCATTTATAGACACCCTTTTCAACATTGACAGAAAGCTTGTTCTTGTGATGACCACAGTACGGGCACTTAAACAAGTATTCCGTGTTTGACATATAATATGTGCCCAGCACATTCTGTAAAATTGAAAGCTTTTCCGTCATACAACTAACTTAACGTGCCTCAACCTATCTGTCAAGGATTATTTTCATCCAAGATGCTTCTGCCTGCCCTTGCAACGACCACTGCATCGGCGATATCGTAGCAATACTTTTGAATATTGCCCGCTCTGGTGTATACAATCTCGAACTCATTTTTTTCAATCATATGTTCCATAACAACATCTTTTGCTTTTTTGCCTCTGGGAACTTTTATGTCTACCTTGGATCTTGCGGAGATTGGAGCAATGTATTCCGGTTTCAATCCAAAAATCTGATAACATTGCCAAGAGACTGTCCCATTAAATCTTTGAAGGATTGACATTGTTTTTGCTGTTGAGCCACCTCTCTTAAAGAACATCAAAGCTTGCTCGATAAAGATGTGCTCAATCTCATGAGTTTCACAAAGATTTTTTAGATACTCTTCTGTTTTCTGAGCTTTCTCAAAGAAGTCTCCTGCTTTTCGCAAATCAATGTAATCTGCTAAAACAATCTCTTCATCTTTCAAAACACAAACACCAATAATGCTTGTGCTTATATCAAGCCCTAAAATCATTTATTAGAAGTCCACTTTCAATTTAAATGTGTATTGCTGATTCTCAGTCTTTTTCACTGGTTTAGCAACTGTTGCGATACCGATGAGATTCTTGTTCTCGTCATAAATGCCAATTTTTGAAATATAAGTTGTCTTTTGGAAAGAACCTGTTGGATCGGGGTATGGAGAATAGGTCGTATTTTTGATTTCGAGTTCTGGTTCAATAAAAGCTACAGAGCCAGAATCTGGGGTTTTATTTTGCCCATACTGAACATATGTTGGATTATTCGAGTGATTGAACTCTCCCTTGGCGGCATGAGCCAAGAGCGTAACCGTAGGGACATCATTTCTACCTAAGAAATCCATTTGATAACTTGAGGATGGTATGGTTCCTGAACCAGAAGCGTCATTTGCCCCAACAGCATAATAGAGCCATGATGAAGTCTGAGGGTTTGATACATCATTTAGATAATTTCTCGAAATACCAGTCTCAAGAGGCCAAGAGCCAGTTAATACCAAAAATCCTTCATTATATAGTACGGAGCCGGCAACCGAGCCAGAACCCGTGCTGCCTAATGGTCCTGTTTGCACAAGATCGCCGTTTTGCCTTGTATCTTGCAATCTTCCGATTAAGGTTCCAGAAATATAGAACTTTAAATCAACTGTGCCCTTTTTAATTTCAGATCCATAAAAAATAGAAGGTATAGATATCAAATTAAGTTTTTGATCGCCCTTATCTCCCAAGCTTGAGCTATAAGAGTAATGAGGGCTGAGATATTTGTAATAGTTTAATGTGTTCTTCAGTGCTCGAACATAAGGGCGAGACTCCCCTTGGCTAAAATATTCTCTCGATACAGAAGAGGTCAAGGGGTAAGACCCAGTAACAACGTCACCAAAGAGAAAATCTGTATTAAAACTGGTTGTAGAAACAGTCCTAAAGCTGGTTAAAGTACCATCTTTTGTTATAAACGGGTAGATTAATCCAGTATCACTCTCATTTCTATCAACATTTAATTCGTAGGCTGATATGAACCCAGGAGGAGCATTTGGAACACTAGTGGTAAAAGCACCAGATATTTCTGTCTGGTTATTTCTGTAAATCACACCATTATAAACTACCAAAGATGTCTTAGGATGGGTTTTTAATGTGTTGTAGATAATATCATTTTGGTTAAACTTTTTGTATGACATGACATTATCTTAGTAATCCAATCTCACTCTCAAAGTCAATTCATTGTTTTGGTCTTTCTTAAGTGGCTCACTTAACTTGGCGACTGCAAGAAGTTCGTTATCTGCGGAATACAAACCAATCGATGTGACATAGGCAACAGAAGGATCCGAGGATACATTCTTTGTTATGATTTTACTGCCGCTAAGGTATGTTGGGTTTGAACTGTAGTTGAACTCATTATTGTTTAATCGGCAGAAATAGACTGTGCTATTCAATTCAGTCGTATTGTTGAATTCGTTATCAATCCATTTGCTTCTTACATCGTCTGCGGTGCCTGAAATAGCAAGTGTTCCAGAGAATGTTGATGCATTTTCGAAAATATCAGAGGATGCCGTCAACACAGCCACGCCGGCTTGGTAATAAATCAAACCAACACCAGTACCTTCTACTGCTGCCGATGAAGTGTAAAGGACTCCGTATTCGCCTGCTGGGGAGTTGACTCTATAATCACTTTGTGCGCCATAGTCTCCAACGACAAGTTCGGTAGAACCAGACAGAAGTGTTAACCTATAGTTTCCTTTCTTAACCTCATCTTTCGTCAATAGACGAGAATAATTTAGGAAGACACAGGCATCAAGCTTATCTCCTTCTGTTAGATCACCGTTTCTGTCAAACTTTCTAACACTTCCGGTAAGATCGTATCCCACGAGAACCTGAGCCATTTGGTTATAAATGTTTAGCTTTTTGGCATTCTGAGTATTAGCCGATGCGGACAAATCGTTGCTGTAGCCATAAGTAATATCGAAAATGTGGTTAGCAGACGAGCTTAGGTAAGGATAATCATAGACACTCTGAAACATACCATGAGCATAGTTTTTAATATTCTCGTCATTATATGTTCCGGAAACAATTGTACCAGTGATTGGTATTGCTTCGTTTAGAAGAGTTCTTGTCGTTGCAACATCGTTGCTTAGTAAGTTTTTAAATACTGTAGCCATTTATTAAATTCCTATTAACTTGATTTCTTAACGAAGCGAACTGGGACATCAATTCTACTTCCTGTTGTGACACCTGTAATTCTAATATTTGTATCAATGAAAAGAACAGCAACACCATCAAGCGTGTCTGTACCGCCTAGTTGTTCAAACAAAAATGTACTAGAATTAAGATCTGTAGATGTTAAAATCGAAAACTCCAAAGAAGTGCCTCTCGGACCAGCAATCACCATTTGTGCGCCGCCTGATCCAGTGGATCCATCAAGAGTTCCATTTTCAGTAATATCTTTAACAAAGCCTGAGTCCTCTCCCGAAGAAAGATAATAACTCGCAATTTGATCATCATCTATAAACGAAACACTTGCTGCATTACCAGGCTTTGTGGACTGAACTAGTTGCCCAAAGCGGCTATCCATTTCAACAATATATTGTGTCTCTACCAGATCAGACTCCAGAGTTCTATTGGGAGAAACCTCAGAAGTATTCAGCCCCTGATCTACACGAATATAGTTTCCTCCGGTACCATCGGCTCCATTAATCAATCCGCTGGTACCGGCATTTGTAAGTGCCGACTGTGTTGAACTATCAGCCGAAACATAAAATAATCCGGTTGTTGAATCATTTTCGGTGTTGGAGGCGAACCTAGTATTCAAAACAATACTAGGAAGATATAGCAAGTTTGTTCTTGAAATAGAAATAAGCCTAGAATTCAAATTTGATGTGTTATTTGTGAAAGCTTCCAAAACAGGTGTTTGTAGAATTTCTAAATCGTAATATGCCGAGCCACTGGCATTGTTTTTGTCGTATAAAGAGTAATCGATTTCATCATCGCCAAGTGCAAACTTTGCGATTCTAAATGTTCCATCCCCTTTTGCCAATCTTGCGCGACCGGTATCGGTCAAAACAGCATCAAGAATAATGTCGCCGCTATTGTCTAAAAATGCCATTGGTCTAGTTCCCTTCCTTTACTATATAATTAGTATCTAATTTTTTTAGTTTTCAAAAAAACAAGTTTTTAAGTTTTCCTGACTTCTGAAGTAAATGTAACATTCAAATCTACTTGTTTGCCTGTTTTTTGTGATGTCAATCTGATCTTAAACTTTCTTCCGAAAAGTGACCTCTCTTCCAATCCAAGCTTAACTGTCTTAACATTTTTGGCAGACGAGCCGTCTCCTAAATTAGATTCTGCTTGATTTATCAAAGTCTGTGTTATTCTTGGCGAAATGTTCAATAACTTTTTACATGATTTGGTTGCAGTTCTTCCCTGCTCTGAGTTATCTGGTGTATACACCTCGACTAACGGATAAACAGCGCCACTGTTCCTAACTAGTCTGGCGCGATAAACTTGTGTAGGATTAGAGACTTTTCCATGAATATCTATTGACCTAAAGGTATAGTAATAATCACGATTAGGCTGTATTTCGTCGACAAAGGTTGCCGCAGAAGCTTTTTGCGGGCTGTCCAAATCAACATCAGTATTTATTGTTCGCAATAAATTACCATCAAAGTCTTGTATAGTTTTTGGCGGAGTCTCCATCCTGAAGATTTCAAAGAATGCAACCCTATCATCTGTAGTGAAAGTTATCTTACTATTGTCGGAAAGATTTTTGGTTTGTCTTATTTTGTCAATTGTTTGTTGCTCTCTTTGATTGAAAACAACTGGTTGTAAATCATAACTCCCGACACTACTATTAAGATTTATCCTAAGTTGATTATCAACACCAAGATACGGAATGAGATCAACATTTGGAGCGACCGGAGGATCGTCAATAACGGTTCCCACAATCTCGAAATATGGAACTTCTACCATCTTTACAAATGGCTTAGACAAAACAGACATGTACATTTTAAAATCATTCTCTTCATCGATAGGGACTTGTACTTGAGGGAACAATGTTTGTGCATATTTTGTTTCAAATTTTCTAGTTCTGTTTAAATTGGTTCCTGCGCCTACCCCCTCGGAAACTGTAGTTGATGTACCTCCTGTATCTCTAAAACGTGCCACCCTTGAGCCGAAATCACGAGGTCCGGAAGTACTTTCGACCAATTCTTCAAAAGAGGTGCCACCGGAAAGAGTGCCGCCGAGAGCGGTAGCTTCAGGGGTGGAGGGGGGCTCATCATCGCTTTCAGACTCATCATCATCGCTTTCAGTCTCCCGAGGAGTAATAACGGGATTTCCTCCAGTATACGATAATGGATAATTAACCGTTTCATATTTATAGGTTGTTCCTATAAGAAGCTGATAAGCTGACACTTCATATCTGTATTGTTTATCAAACTTTACTTGTGTATCGATGTATTTCACCAAATCTATCTCATCAGTGTTTGGAAGCCATATAGTTTGGATAGGATCACTTCCGGTGCCAAACTTCGTAATCTTATATAAGACAGTCTCTGTGTATGACTGCTTGCCATCAGAGAAGTCAACATAATGCCTCTGGTATCTTTGGATAAGTTTCTTTAACTTGCCGAGGAATACGACAGAATTTAAAATCTTTTCAAAATGAGAAACTTTTTCTTCTCCATTGTCAGATAAGAATATGAATTCCGCATCAGAAGTTTCAAACCCTTTAACAACTCTTTCAATCCATTTCTCCAAATCGATTAGATATATCAACTTAGACGACTCAAATTCGACACTTCTATCTATTTTAAGCTCTCCACTTTCAAGTGCAAAATCTTTAGCAATTTCATAAATTCTTTCCACTCTCTCGGACAACAAGGAGTATTCTTCAATTTGATCGAATGTAAGTTCAGATCTTCTAGGGATTTCTGAAAGATAAGATATGAGAGATTTTGTCAACTTAGAGTCTTCTAGGATACTGGCAAAATCTCCCGCAGTTGAAGACATAAACTCAACTGTTGCATTCATCGGGAATGAAGAAACAAACTTGTCTGCCTCTTTTCTTAATGAATCGCTATCGACATCAAAAATCAAGTTCCTCATGAAAGGGTTAGCTTCTTCTGGAGAGACTTCGGAATTTAAAACATTGCCAAATCTATCAAAATAACTAAAGTAATCGATATTTGTATCTTCTGGATCTGTTGTGCCAATCCCCCTAAGAAGATTTGCCTCAACTTGTCCTCCGGCAGTAATTGCTTGAAAAATCTTATCATCTACAGCAACATTTTCTGAGTCTATGTCTTTTCTATATGACAAGAAGTTGTACAAGTTAGGTAAGAAATTTTCTATTTGATTTTCGCCAGATTGAACTGCTGTTTCATAAATTGGTGAATAATAGTTATAATCAAATTGGCCCTCAGCAAATAAAGCAAATTTTGCAACTGCTCCGAGGTCAGTCTGGCTTTTTGATAATGGAGTTCCTAATTCAAATGAGAAGTCATAATAGTCCTCCCTCAAATCAACTAAGCTAAAAGTATACTCTATCCAATCTAATGCATTGTTGTTGTAACGATCTTTTGGAGCAAAAACTTCAAATTGGTGTCTGGTTTCAAAGAACGGAAAGCCTTTAAGATTATTTGTTTTCTCGTTCCTTATCACAATATTGTAAGTTTGCCTTCTTCGGTAGAGAGTGGTCTCCCCATTTTCAGTGCGGTCCAAGTCCGGATTATAACTTTCTAAATCACCGTAGATTGGAAAAGGACTTGTTCCTTCCGGAAACCAGTAATTACCTGCTGCTGACCTAAATGGGTCCGAAGAAAGCTGACGCTCAGAAGTCTGAACGTCTGGGGCACTACCCGTGACACGATAATTTGGATTGGCTCCATATATTGGATCACCAAGAGAGGTTACGCCAACTTGAATGGTGGGGGGTTGGCGATCTACCGATCCCGCACCAGTGTCTAAAGAACCGCCTTCTTCTGATATGCTAGTGCTGCTGCCGGACACTATAGAGACCGTTGGTGCTACATATCCATATAATTTGGAAAAAATATAAAAATTTCTATTAAAAGAAGACATTATTTAAGCTCCTGCTCCTGCTGGCACATCTAAAATGAAAGTTTGGTCGTAAATTTTCATATTTTCAGTAGCATTTGGAATAATCCCTAAAGTATTGTTTTGATACATTGTCATCTTACAGATTAACACACCATCACTAGAATTGTCAAGTATTTCTCTTGTCAATGGAGAAAATATAGGTTTTAATATAAGATTGTTGCCATTTTTATCTTTCTGATAGCCTTGTAAAACTTCGACTTTCACCATCGTAGCATAGTTGTATCGCATCATTTGTACTGTTTCTGCTGTTTTGAATGGATCACCGAGAGAATCCCACTTATTTCTGACAAACTTACTCTTTGAGAACAATAAAGATCTTATTTGATTTGGAATCTGGGAGATTGATTCCACTCCGAAACCCGCGATAGCAACCGGAGGAGGGGTTAAAAGACGATTGACCACATTATTGGAAAAGCTAACGTCGTATTCTTTTATTGATATTGTCGTGGTTCTCAAAAAATTACTTTTCTTGCTTGCACTCAAGGAATCTGATAGTGTATCTGTCACAGATAAGTTATTGGCGAATAAGTTACAGAGTGCAATTTTGTTTTCACGATTTCTAACTCTAAGTTCTTGTTGTTTTCTTGCTTCTTCAATCTCGCTATCCGTATCAGCCTCTGACGGAGAAACGGCTGCTACTGGATCTGTTCGTCCAAATAAATTTCCAGCCGGTGTCGTGAAGTCTCCGTTTTCATCATTATCACTAGTATCGCCAGATTGTGTATCCACAAGAGTAAAGAAATCTTGTTTTATGTCTGGATTATCATTGTCGACAACTATAATTCCAAGCTTCCCAAAGATGTTATTCATTGCTTTCTCTTGTGCCCTAGCTCTAGCATTAAAATCAGGCTCAGCATCTGTAGCATTAAACGAATAAGGTGAAAAACTTTTGTCCGAACTTAGCGAAATAGAAGTTGCCGCAAATGTATTATATTTTTGGTTTTGCCAGATTTGATTATTTTGTCTAAATCTTCCTATTGAAAAAGATCCAGCATACATGTTTGCCGGTGTCATGTAGGCTAACTCGTTCTGTTGCAAATCAAAAAGGGCTTCTTTCTGCTCGTTAGTGAAAGCAGAACCAGAATAAATGTTTTGTACGTCTTGCGATATCTCTGCGAGACTTTCTGCATTATCTACATCCCAATAAATATTGTTTTCTCGTGTCGCTCTGGCTAACATATCTCCAGAAGTGATTGTTTTAATTCCTTCTTCTTGTTGACTTTCAATTCCCAAAATATCATATCCAAAATTATTTGGAGTATTGCTGTCATGAATGTCTTCAAAAAATCTTTCTGTAGAAAGTGTGCCAATTTTAAATTTACCACCTGCTTGTTTTTTGGCAGATCCAGTGTTTGTCTGGTTTCTTGGTACCTTATCTCCAATTCCTTTTTCTAAATGGTTGATAAGATTTGAATAAATCTTTTCGAATCCATAAAGAGATTCTTCGTTTGCAGATTCAGGAGAAACCAAAGCTTTTAAAATTGTCTCTAAGTCTTCTCTGCTTTCTTGTCCAAGATAGCTGTCTTTCGATAAATCAGTATATACATTTAAATATGTTTCGACAGCATTTTCCCAGAGTGCTTGATTTTCTGGCTTAGCTGGATTTTGATACTTTGATGATAATAAAGGATCAAAGCTCCCATCTTTCAACAAAAACCTTGCTGATGTAGCGTCATCATAATAACTGTCAAAATTTTTCTTTGCTTCTAACAGAAGATTCAATCTTTCATTTAAAAATGGTATAACACCGTCAATAATCTCTACTGCTACACCATATTGATAATACCCATCAGTTATTTTTTCAATTTCATAATCTGTAGCCGTGAAAGTTCTTGTATCTTGAGAAAAAGAGACATTTTCCATTTCTTTCAAAAATGCTTCGCCTTCTTTGCTTTTCTGCTTAAGTTTTCCATCTTCATCATCCGAAGAAGTGATTAGATTTTCTACAATATTCCTAGAAGAATCAAATAAGAAAGATCTCTTTTTTGTACCAAGTTTGTCAATAGATTGAACAGCACCCACTCTTCTTCTCAAGATCTGTAGGTTTTTTATAGCAGAAAGCTTATAGATTTCTTCTTTTGAGGTTTCTGGCAAGTTTGTTTCAAAAATACTACCAAGAGCACTTTGATCTCTTACGAGCTTTTTTAAATCAAGCTGAAAAAGTAGGTTTACATACCCTTCTCTTCCTTGAGAAAGGTAACAATGTGAAGTATAAGGCTGCCGAAGGTCGACTCTTAATTGATCTCTGTTCTTTCTTTTTTGAATTATCTTTTGAGGCTCTTCGAGAGCAGGCTTTATGTCTTCTTGTCCAGATTCTAAAGTATTGATTTGAGTCAAATCTTTTATTTTTAGATTTGGAACCTGAACTCTTCTTAGTTCCATGGGTATACTACCAGGACTAGCTCCTGGACTTGTTACAAATTCTCCCGTCCCTTTGTCGATATACGGTCCAGCCCAGACTTCGTTTGTATCTTTTAAATAAAAAGTGTAAGAAGTTGTGTTGACTTTTCCGGCTGTAAAAATTCTCTCATCGACTTCATTTCCTGCATATAAGTCCCCCAATTCTTCGTCTGTGGGAAGGAAACTGGGATCGAAATCATAATCTTCACCTAATTGCTCGACATCCATTTCCACTAAAGCAAAAAGAACCATACCTTCTATTTCTTCTTTTGAGTATTCAACTTCAAAAGAAGCTTCATAACTTATTTGATAAAGCTCTTCTCCTGTAGTCAAAACAGTTCTAGCACTATCTCTTAAATCTATATCTTCTTTTTTAACAGGTATTTCTTTAATTTGCTCTCTTACATCATCCTCGGACTCTACATTGCCATCATAATATTTTAGTGTTGTTTTAATTCTTAAGTACTTGGTAAAATCTGAGTTATTGATCCAGTTGATTTCGCCTCGTTCAACCAAATCTATCAAAGAAAAGGTTGCATTGACAAATAGGCTGTCTGAGCCATTATCTTTCAATGTAATGCTCTTTATCAAGACAGAGGGCAATACTCGTCCACGTAAGGACTCGACATTTACATTATCAGCCATTTTAAAAATTCCTTAATATAAATACTGCTGAATATAAAATATTGGTCACTTATCTAAATTAGCAGCTTAGTCACTTCAACAGTAGCAACTGCTTTAACCCCGGAAACATTTGTGTTCCCGGAAATCCTTAGAGAACCATTTGTTGTATCGCTGGTGACTGTGACGGACCAGCCGGCGGCGGCGCCTCCGCTATTTCCACTTTCAGAAGTAATAGAGCCGACCGTAGCTGTACTTGCAGCACCAGTGTCTCTGGTGATTCCGCCTCTGACGTGAAACCAAGCAGAATCAGCACCATCTTTCATAACTATCATAATATTGTAAGTATACATACTATCATCTTCGAGTACCAATCTTGCCGAAGAGCCATCTAGGAATAACTCATCCGAGAAGGTGCCTGGACCAGAGACGGACGTGATGGTGTTCCTTGCGACATATCTTGAATATTGAGCATCACCATTGGTAGCGAAGCGACCAGAAGAATGGGAGCGCTGACCCCAAAGGTCGGAAACAGCGCGGAAGCCATGTGCGAGACCGTAATCTTCACTGACTGTGTTATTATTGCCACCAATAGCAACACCGTAAGTTGCCCCGCTGCTAACTGTATTTCCAGAACCCCCAACTACGACCGCAACGACGCCAGCCGCAGTTGCTGAGATGCCTCCAAGTGTAGTGGCAAACTGCCCAGTAGCACTATTGGAACTACCACCAACTGCTGTGGCAATCTGACCAGAGGCAACATTACTACTACCTCCGGCAGCAAAAGTATTTATGTTACTGGAGGTATTGCTATCACCTATAGCTATTGCATAAGTATTTGAAGCGACAGACCCTGATCCAGCGGAGAAAGCATAAATACCCGAAGCAATGTTTGTATCGCCGCCTATGGCGACTGCGCCAGTATTAGAAGCTGTGTTAAAAGTTCCTCCGATGACAACAGCATCTTGCCCAGTAGCTAAGTTGTTTTGCCCACCGAGAACCGCAGTATTACTGTTTGTTGAAACTATATTGTTCTGCCCACCAAGAGCAGCACCATAAGTGGAAGAAACAGTGTTTCCATTACCAGCAACAAGATGTTGGTTGAAAAGTCCGTAACTCGCAGAAATAGTATTGACATGAAGTTCTCTTACTGTGCTTGCTGCGGAACCAATATCGTATGAATTGTTGACTTCTGGAAGAATGTCTCCACCGGCTGAGCCTGTCCATGTTGGGAACTGTTCGGGAACAATAGCTGCCTCAAGTGAATCGATAGAGCCATCAACAGCGGTGATTTGAGTTTCAAGTGAATCGATAGATCCGTCAACAGCAGTGATTTGAGTTTCAAGTGAGTCAATCGAAGCGGTGCCATCAGGTGGGA
>Ga0208162_1000374_pt1 | contig 26309 bp, 52 predicted proteins | sample CB_VirMetaG_4_FD_184539 | JGI IMG/M metagenome (GOLD analysis project Ga0208162, IMG submission 184539) | Freshwater to marine saline gradient viral communities from Chesapeake Bay - CB_1508_1M Viral MetaG (SPAdes) (version 4) | ecosystem: Environmental > Aquatic > Marine > Coastal | place: USA... | reverse complement strand
GTTAGTATTTTAGTAGAGATACTCTTAAACGTTTACTTCTTGGAAGTCAACATCAACTTTTGAGTAGTCGACATATTTAATTCCATCTTTATCGACACATGCCCACGGTACTTCTTGTGCAATTACTCCTTGGTACCTGTGAGGAGATCCGATGTAATTCCAGCGATAAACGTTAGTACCAGAAGAGGATGTACCTACTTTTTCAATATTCTCTTTAAAACGGATATCACTTAAGCCGATCAAAGCAGACCCCACTGAAGCTGCTGCTCCTAGAATACCGCTTTTTTCACCCGGTACCCCTGGCAAATAAACAGGTTGCTGTTGTACGGGTGTGTAAATCTTAGACCATTTGTCAGGTCCTTCTGAAGTATTAGAACCAACGCTACTACCAAACTCGGCAGATTGGTCTCGATAACTATTACGATCTCTGTCCCCACCAAAAGTACTAGCCAATGCCTTACTAGCTAATCCAAATGCTTCAGCCCATTTTTTGGAAGATCCAGAAGATCCAGAAGATCCAAACGACGGTTTGTAGTTAAAGGACTCGTTCCAAGATGGCAATGAACTTGTATAGTTACCGTTAGGATTCCAAAATGAACTGGTATCGGTTGAGACTGCCATTGTTACTAAGAAACTAGTTGTTGCCAGCTCATTGCTTCTGGTTTACCAGTAGCTTCTGCAGCGGCTTTAAAAGATCCGTGTTTATATCTTAAGTATTCTATCGGGTCTTCTTTCTGAATTCTTTTTTCTGCTGCTTTCTGAAAAACTTTTTTAGCAGCAAGACCAACAGCGCCCGCTGTGATTGCACCAGCAGCAAGCAAAGCTGGGTCAGTGTAACGGCCCAAGGTTTCTGCAACCCGTGCGCCAAGAGGGGCACCTTTTGAGATTAGTTCTTCCCTGGTGCCAGACGGTATGGATACTTTTGGATTTAAGAATTGTGAACCAGCTTTGATTGCACCAAGTCCTGCAGCCGTTCCTATTACAGAACTGGCCGTAACAGGAACTCCTTTGAGGCGTATCTCAGGATCGTTAAGACCTCGTGCTGTACCTTTGATGACACCGCCGAGAGCAGAGAATGATTGTGTTGTCGGGTCGACGGAAACCAACTGACCAGGTTCTGGCTTCATTCTTTGGAACCGCTGATACTCTGAATAAGTAGAAGGCATCACATCAGGACGCTCTTCTTTGAAATCTTTATAGGGAAGAAGTTGACTCTTCTGCCCTAAGAAATATCGCATCCCTGCTTCAAGAGCGGCGGACTGTGGAGTCTTACCTGTTGGATCCTTTTCTTTGGAGACTGGGGCAACTGCTTTGTAGCCGGCAGGGCGCATCCCTTGTAATGGCGAACCGAACTGTCCACTTAATGCACCAACAGCAATAGGAACGGCAGCAGCCGCAGCAGCGCCAGCAAGAGGAGAGTCGAGGCCAAGACGAGGTGCAACGTACTGTCCGACATCCCCAACCATTCGGTGCATGTTGGTAAACCGCCAGACGTCCTTGCGAGTCTCATTGGTCAACGCATCAAGAACTGTAGAAGCTGCTACGTCCGCTGCACCCATTCCCTGACCTTGTCCTTTAACGGCAGAACGGATTGTTTCGCTGGTCGGACCGTAGGAGCTTGCGTATTTACCCCAAGGTTTACGTTGTATTTCTGACTGTGCCTTGCTGAGCGCTTCACCAGCAAAACGCTGAACAGCCTGGGCACTATTGGTCAGGTAGTTCAGCGTAGTGTTGACGTTCACTTTACTTAACGAAGAATATTCTTAACTAGTTGATTTGCTATTTCACCAGAATCTTTGGAGCTGTGGTGATAAATAAAGCTGGGAGGATTGTAATTGCGTGCATACGCAAGTTGAATTTGATCGTTTACGCGTTGTTGCTCAGCCGCTGCATTCATCTTTTGCATGGCGTAAAGCTGGTGAAAATCTGGATTATTCTCTTGAACAATCTCAGGTTCAATCTGACCAGCAAAACGGCTTGCAGCAGCAGCCCCTAGAATATTGCCAGTAATGTTTGATCCCAGGGGAGGTGCCCCCATTGCTTGGAGAGCGCCAGAAACTGGCGTTCCAACAGCACTTTGAATTCCAGTCTGGAGGAGCGATTGCGGAATGGATTGGGCTGGCCTCTGACCGAGCATGCGGGGAACAGCTTGCTGAGCAGCGGTTGCAAAAGCAGTTTCTGCGGCAATGCTTTGTCCCATCTGCTTAAGGCTTTGGGGATTAGTCAGAAATTGCTTAAGAGCCGTACCAGCGGTTCTAATTGCTTGGGGAATCATCATCCGATTTGAATACCACCTTGACCAGGGAACTGGTTAACAGTGCCTGGATTTCTTTCAGAAGATCCGGCTGATGCCGGCTGAGAAGCTAATATACTAAGTTTATCTGCTCCTACCCTGTCTTCTTCTGAAATAAGACCTCGTGCCACACCTTCAGAATACTTAAATAAAAAATCTTTTGCAAAAGGATTATCGTTAGGATTTGAAAATGCAGGCTCTTGAGTTGTTGCAGATCGGTTTATTTTTTGTTGTGATTTTTGTGCTGTTTCCTGATTAAAGTTGCTATTGCCATAGAAATTTTCATAGCCAGGATTATCTTTTAGCTTCGCAACAAAAGCATCTGTAAAATCATACGCTGTTCGGTTTGGGCCCAGGGTGCCGGAATAGGGGCTCTTTCCTTCCCGCCAGGCTTGATCCTGAGGAGAAGAGCTAGATTTTGAAAAGGAAGGCAGCATGAATCAGTTAGCTTTCTGTTTTGCTTTCTTGCGTTTACGAAGTTTAGAAAGTATTCGAGCGAGACGTGCCTGGCGAACGGTGCGCTTGTCGTACTTTTCGGGATTCTTGGAAACATCAGCAGAATACTCTTCGGTTGTTTTACCGGCTTCTTCTGCTTTTTTAGTAAAAGCACCAGGACGCTTGATTGCTCCTTGGATCCAATTTTTATATTCGGCCATGTTGAATCAATAGCTAAGAACGTTTACTTGCTCAGCAATTGCGGAAGCAGCAATTATTTCAGGTGCCGTGTCAGCTATTTGCTCTAGCTGTCGTACTTTATCAGCAGCCTTCTGAGGCAGCCAAGCTTTAGCCATGTGGAAAGCAATTGTCTTAACTTCTTCTGCAGTCAACTTTCCATCAGACACGGAGACGACAACAAGTTCGAACGCCAGGTCAACTTGAGATCCCTGCCAATTGTGAAGGTTTTGATCCAGCACGGGGTCAATGATGTCGTAAGCCTTTTGAACAATTGGGCCGTACTTAAGAAAAACCTTAGCGGTTTTATTCCGATTTAGAAAAGCAGCAAGTGCCGTGATTCCAGCACCCAGCGCAACGGCGATGATTGGTTCCAGGAAAGTCATGATTAAGACCTATTTGAATTTATTCTATTCTCTACAATCCAGCTTGGCGCATTGCAGAAGTAACTTGAGTTCCGCTGGGTCCAGGTACGTTGACTGGTATCTGTGTACCAGGCGTACGAACTAACCCTTGTGACCTTGCACGTCCTGCCATGCGGCTAAAATTTTCAAGTGCAAGTTCGCCACCAGTGGTGCGGCGAGCGATTCCCATCAATGTGTGGATAGCTTGATTAGCCATTTCTGGATCTTGATTTACTGCCAGGTTTAGGCCACGGCTTTTTAGTTCCTGGTTAAAAGCACGCGCCATCTGGGGTATTGCTGTAGCGGCTGTTTCCTTATTTCCATAGAGGACAGCGTTAGCTGTTTGAAGATAATCTCCGTAATTAGTCTCTTTACTAGGAAGTGCAATGCCTGCTTTACCTGCATAGTAATTAGCAGCGCGATCAAAGACGTTATCAGCAAGCGGTTTAAAACTACGATACAGCTCTGTTGCAGCTATTGGTTTAACGCCTTTTTCAGTTTTAAGGTGCAACATAATTTTGCTAGTCTCAGGGCTGAACAAAGAATTCAACTGAGAAACCTTTTGTGACGATGTAGCAGATTTGAATGCAGCAGCCGCAGCTTCAGGATTGGAGCCAGTGGTCTGTCCGGTAAAATCGGCGTACTCAATTTCACCAGCAGCAAGGGCTTCTGGATCGAGAGCGCTGATGTTACGCATGGCACGACCCGTTGGAGTGGTTAAAACTGCGCGTGGTTCATCTTGTTCTTCAATACCACGAAGCCGCTGTGCCCCTGCAGATTGACGACCTTTCGGAGTTAAGCCACCAACATTCTCACGGGAGTAACGCTCTAGTAGATCTTCTGCCCGCTGTCCGCGTTGTTCGCCGGTACGCAGCGTTCGCATCTGACCAGTAGTACGTTCACCTGGAGTAAAGGTCTGACCAGCAAGAGCAACAGGTTCAGAGAATTCAAAAGCTTGTTGCTCTGCAAAACTCATAGGAGTTTGCGGATTGGTCATGATTTCTAGAGCACGCTCAAATGGTACATCAACACCGCGTTCTGCAGCGGCTGTCATGTACTTATAAGCAGAGCGATGTTCTTCTGGGATTCCGATGCGACCGCGTTGGACGGGCCCCTGGGGTGCAGAAACTTCAATGGCCGCAGGACTGACCTGCTCTGTAATAATTGGTTCGCCTACCAGAGATCCAGTCAATCCACCAGTTGTTTCAGTGCCACGTCCAATTGAACTCATTGGCATCTGCACTTTCTCTTTCCGGCCCAAATCGAGAATCGTTAGGAACTCTTCTGCCCGTTGACCAACTGTGGGTTTAAGGTCTGCAGTCTGCTGTGACGTTGTTGAAACCGTAGGTGTATATTCACCGGTCCAAGGATCAGGTGTTTGGCTTAGCAGTTGCATCTGCTCGGTTGTGGGGCCAAGTTTAGAAGGTGCAGTAGGCGGCTGATAAATACCGGCAGCTTCCGGTGATACACCAAGCTCCTTAGAGCGGATCTCCATCAACGTTGTATTGATGCCTGGAATGCTTGGTTGATACGGTTCGCGGCTACGAATAGCTTCAGAAGCTCGTGAAAGCTGTTCAGTTGCTGCCTGACGACGAGCAGTTTGTATTGCTTCCGAGGGAGGAACAGCCTGTTCAAACTCAGCGAGTGCAGAACTGCGATAACCAGTTTCTCTTGGTGCAAAAGTCTGACTACTAGTAATGATATCACTTTCCGTAACAGGTTTTACAGCAGTTGCTTCTGTTGTAGTTGGAACAATCTCCCGTTCGGGCGTACCAACATTCGCTCCCTTAGCTGCTTGCATTGCTTGCATGGCATTAGGGATTTTTTCTTGTTGATATCGCTGTGAAGTTGTTGGCGGCGTTATATCGCCACTATTTTGAACAAACTCACTATCGGTAACCCCTTCCGCCCCTAAGCCACCTAAAAATGCGGAAATTCTGCTACCAACACTTTCTGCTTGGTGACGAGCCGTATTGAATGCACTATTAACAGCCGAACGAGCACTTGGGTTTGTTGCCAGGGCAACCCCACCTGCGGTTAGCCCTGCAGCAAGCGCAACTTTACCAATCCTGTCAACGAGGTTATTGCTACGGCGATTGTCTTCAACGAGATCACGTTGTTGGTTGTCGTAATGCTCTCCGGTCATTGTGTTGTCCAGAGTGCCAGCAACTTTAGGGATGTTGTTGTCTGGCGTTACTGGAGATTGGAATACGGAGTTATCGTCTGCACTTTGAGCTGAAATTGGTTGTTCAAATACAATTCGACCTCCGACACGCGATTCAGGGGCATTAGCACCGGCTCGTCCCAGGTTACGGGCATAAGCAAAGGCTTCAGGTGCTGCTGCAGCGCGTTCTTCTGCTGTCTGGGGGTATTTTTTACCTGTAGCAGCCGCCCAACGAGCAAAATCGGCTGGAGAAACCGGCATTTTATTAAAATTATCTATATAAATTGATTTTAAGCTCTGTGAACTGTTAAAACGCCGTTTAAACCCTTGTGGCGCTTAAAACTACCTCAAAATGTTCTCAAAATTTGGCAGACATCAGATGAAGACAGCGGACAGAAGGACGCTGAAGGAAAAAAAGAAAGGTTAGGGCACGTCTGTTGATGTTATTGCTGCGTTTGAGCTGCTACATCTGCTGCGTTTGAGGGTACTAACCCTTCATTTGACAGTGTAAACCCTGCGTTTGAGCGTCTCAGCCCTTCGTTTGACAGTTATATCTGTAAGGGTGAGCAGGATTTGTATTCACCTGCTGCGTTGAAACGATGTTTAACAACAACAACAACTACGTTGATGGTTACATTAGCGAAGATGAGCAAGCTGCTGAGGCTTGGTGGTCGATGCAATGGGCCGATCTGGACCTCGATGCTCCAGAATCACCCAGCCAAAGAGCGGTGCCTAGTGTGCTAACGAAAGTTTGACACTAGATCGGTGGGATTAGCTGTTCCTAGAGCACTAATCCCGCCTTGTCAAGCCTAAATGTATCAATTGATACACACTTTATATTGTTTTAATAAGTATATAACGCTTGTACTCCCTCCCGGATCCCTTGCACCGCAACGACTCTCAAGGATTCGCCAGGAGGAAAACTGCCAAGTCGAAAATTTGTTCGGCAGAGCATTGTGGAAAAGTTTTTAGCCCTTTTTGAGATAGGTCAAATTTTGCGGAATGCGGTGAATTCATTAATACAATTGACCATTCTTTGTATTCGCTGCTCCGTTAAGCGGTTTACTGAGTGCAAACCTCAGTGCAGCAATTGCCTCCAGCGGAGATAGGCACCGCACAGCTACACGACTATGGCAATCTTTGCTGTTCATGAGTCAGGCGATTGCGATTGCGTTCCTGGCTACGTATCAGTCTTTCTCACCTACGACGACGCATACGCGGCGGCGGGTGAGCTACAGGCTATGGACCCGGAGGCTTTCTACTCCGTTGAGACCATTGAGGAATCAGAACTCCAGGAGTTTTGGTTTCATAACGTGCATCTAGAACTTGCCTGATGGTGGAGGAGGGGTTCGATTCCCCTCCCAGGTATTACCCTCAGCGGAGATGGGTACCGCACAATTCAGGTCAACGTCATGGTTACTCTGCACCCCTCCGAAGAAGCTTTCTTCTTTGTTCAAGACGCTGCGGAAGCTGCTGCAGAAGCAACGGTTAATCGTCTACCACAAGGTAAAGGTACTGTTGCTGCACTGTGCATTGGCACAGCAGTTGCAGGTGTCGCATACGTTGTGACCCGCCCCAGGGTCAAGAAAGCAGTCAAAGAGCTGCTTGGTTTGACTAAAGACTGATCCGTTAAAGCGGGTGGACAGGTGCAAACCCTGTCCCAGTTATTGTCTGCAATCCAGCAGACATCTTTGCATACCACTACCACCTTCGCCATGACCGAAGCTGCTGTGTATCACAAGCTCCAGGATCTGCGGCTCCTTGCTCGCAGAGATTCAACACTCTGTTCACCCCAGGTGGACCAAGAGTTGGAGCTGTTTCGACTGTCCTTCATTCAAGCCTTCGAGGATTGGATGGACGGCATGAAAGAGCTGGATCTGACTCCGTTCATCGTTACTGCTGATCGAATCATCACCAGCAACAAAGACTTGTTGAGCTGGCTCAAGAAACAGCTTGAGCTGGAAGCAAGTCGCGGCTAAATCCGTCTAAGCGGTCTGGGAGGTGCAATGCCTCCCTTAGTCTTGCCCCGCACAGGGGCTCTGACCCATGTAACAAACTTATGTTTAGTTGGTCTCCATCTGCTAACAGCAAACACCGTGTCGCTTTCTACTACGGTTGTGACAACAAGACGCTTCACTTTCACGTTCTGCGTGACAACCAATGGCACAAAGTTAACGTCAAGACTTTGAAAGAAGTACCTACTGGCGTTAAAGAGTTATATCGAGTAATGGACGAAGCATATCAGGATTTTATCTGCTGCGCTTCACAGGATGTGGTTCTTTCTTAACTATTTCTTTATATTTGCACACTTTGTTTTTTTATCCATGAAACTGTTCAAAGATCTGACTGCACAGGAAGAAACCGAGTTCCGTCAGTGGGCTCGTGATAACTACGTTTGCTTCTCTGACATCTCTGGCGTCTGGCATCCTGTGGTGCAAGACGAATGCAAGAACATGAACGATGAAGCATACCTCGAAGACGTCCTCAGAGTCTGATGTCTGCATCAAGGCTGGCCCCAGGTCAGTTTTCTTGCAGGCTTCAATCCTGAAGTCTGTGTCCTTTGCATACACACCATGTCTGCTGCTAACACCGGATCTATTGTCGGCACGATCGTGTCTGACATCAAAGTCCGCACTCCCAACGATTCTCTGTCCGTAACAGAGTTTCGTGTAGCTCCAATCGATGCACGAGAAGAGGATTCTCCAGTGCCAATGTTCGCTTACAACGGTCTAGGCTCTGCATTCTCTGAGCGTTACAACAAAGGTGACACCGTCGCCCTTGAGTATCGACTCCGCTACAACACCTGGCAAACGCCAGAGGGTGAACCCCGTGGTCGTATGGAGGTAATTGCTACCTCGTACACCACTATCCGCCTCGGTCAACTCTCTACCGCTGCACGGGCTGCAAAAGCCGCCGGTGTACAGAAAGAGCTGCCTTTGACGCCGCAAGCGCAAGCTCCGGCCCAAGCAAAACCAACGCTGGAAGAAGTTCCCTTCTGATCACCAGACGGTTGCATCGAGGGGAGTTATAGCTCCCTTTTTCTTGCAGAAAGAGGAGTTATCGCTCCCTTTTTTGCAGCTTTCTGCTGCGTTCTATGTATGAGTCTTATGCGTCGCACTATTTTTGTCTGTGCTATGGCATCCCTGGGTGTCATCGCCTGGAAAAATCTCAATGAAGAGCAGCGAGTATCTCTCACCAGTGCCGTAAACTCAGGTCGGCGCAAGCTGGCTAACTTTATCGCACCTCAAGAAGATCTCGGTGATCTCACAGATCGGATCGAGCCAGGATTTCTAGAAGCCTTGATCTCGGACGAAATCAAACAAGCAGAAGCCCTGGATTACGATCCTGGCGACAGGATTGATCCAGAGCCCTGATTTGTATAATCTGCTCCGTTCTTTACTCGCTTTATTAACCATGCGCCAAGACACTTCCTTTCTTTATCGCAAACCTCAGGCTGAAGACGGTTACCTAGTTACCGTACGAGGTGATTTCGCAGAAATGACCAAGGTCAACTGCAGCCGGCATACTTCCAGGTATGTCAGGCTGGAGGCGCCTACTAAGATCATCCGCCAGGCTGTATCCAAGTTAACCAAACAAGGTTACAAACTGTGTGTATCTCTTGATCTGCAGTGGCGGGATCTAGCAGCATGAGGACGAAACCAGTGGGTCAGTTTGTTAAGCTGGCTCACTGGTCGACCACTACACAGTGGTCCTGATGAGTCCTTTGCTCACTTCTAATGAAACTTTATCCTGTACATTCAGAATTCAATTATCCTGTACATTCAAAATTCAAATTGAATCTTGTTTCTTCCTGTCTTGCTGGTGTTTTCGGCATTGGAGGTGGATTGCTTATGTGCGTAGCATTGAATAAAGCAGCCAACAATAGAGTGCTGAAAACATGTAATCAAGATTTAAATCAGATTATCTATGTACGTACATTCATAGGTGATACTTACGGATGCGTTTCTAGGGCTGTTCTCCAAGGTCCTTCAGCACCGATCAAACCATGACTGACAAAGAAGATCAACGTTTACCCTGGTTAGACAGTAACTTCATGGCTGATTTAAACTTTTTTGACGAGCAACGCAGCGCAGACTACCTGGACGCGCTGTCCGATCTCGCCAACGAACAAGAAGAGGCGATGCGTGAATCCGATCAATCTGATTGGGATGGAGTCGAAGAAATCTCCATCGAAGAGCGCAACGCTTGTGACCATTACAACGAACGTTACGTTCGATAAAGACCACGTCAGTAAACATTGCACCTCAACTCATGTACATCGACGATCTGTCAGAAGCATCAACAGCCATCATGCTTGCTGCATTAGGTTCACTGCCAGAGGGAGAAAATGTTCTCCTGGATCACGTCATTGCTGCAGCATTGAAAGAGCTGGCAAACCGCATCAACAATGCAGACGAAGTCAAACAGGACATTCTTGATATTGCTGCTGAACTTGCGGCAATATCAGAGAGTGAAGACTCTGATTCTATGCAAACATAATGAAACCGAAGATCTTACCACTTATCGAGAGCTGCATTGAAACTGGAGTAAGACTCGGTTACAACAGAGCTCACAAACACGTAGAAAGTCCACACATTGAGTCAATTGTTGAACACATCACAACGGAAATAATGAACGAAATTTACGATCACTTTGACTTTGATGATTAACAGATGACTAACATCACCAAATACAAACTTGATGCGGCATTCGCAAATTTGCTTGAGTTTGACCCTCTGGCCAAGCCTAACGACTTCATTGAGGTAACGTTGTGGCATAACGACGAAGGCTTTGACGTTCAACTGAGCAGCCACATTGATCAAACCATCAGGCTCACATGGAGCGAGTTCAAAGCAATCAAGAAACTTGTCAAAAAACTGGATCAGTGACTGAACTCTCCCCCACCGCTGAAGCAATTCTTCATGCCGTCACTTTAAAGCGGTATGACGTTCCTTACCACGCATGCCCAGCTTCGATTGACCAAATTAAATCGGATGCTGCTGTCGTGCTCTGGGCTGTTGCCAATCAACTGAGCGACGCCAGTTCCGCCCATACACTGTATGCTCTTGCTGGTGAATTAAACGGCATCTCCTCTCCCTCACTAAATCCACAAGTACCAGCTGATTCATGACATTCCAACGGGAAATACTTTCACCTTGTCCTGCCTGCAAATCTCTTTCTTTGAGTGTTATTGAGACACGCAAAACAACTGTTTCAACCAGGAGGAGGAAAGAGTGCAAAGAATGCGGTTATAAGCTGACGACTCACGAGGTGTCGGAAGAGTATTTTCAGGAAGCAAAGATTAATTGCATGCTTATATCTAAAGTAAGGAAAGCAATGGAGCTGGTTCCAGTAGTTGAAGAAGTTGAAGAAACTTCATTGCCTTCTGCGCCAGTAGAAGATTTAAGCATAGAAGAAGAATATCAATGTTATAAATGCGCTCACATGGTAAATAATACATGCACTTTAGGTATCCCTGAATTTAATACAGATGAGGCAAATGATTGTGTTTACTACGTTGTAGACGAAAATGATGTACTAACAGCACTTGGAATACCTGTTTCAATTTAGTAACTTCTTTAGTTGATCGTCCTGAGTATGACGTTAAACTGCTCCTTTTTATTGCACTTACACCGCTGCTACAAAAATGGCACTTCTACCTGAACAGAAACTCATTGCTAAAGTCGTCGGATACACCCCTATGACCGACTCTGAGGGGCGTGAACCGGCCGATACATCTCTCTGCAATAGGAAGATCGAAATCGTTGATGGATGGCCTCACATCCGCTACAGAAAGGAACTCTGTCCGATTCCTACCATGGAAGACATCGAGGAGTGGGTGTTTGATTCGGTCTGTCTGACGCCAACAGAAGATGAAGTGGAACCTGATCACCCAGCGTCTTGGTTGTCAATCCTTGGCATGATTTAAAATAGTCCAAACAGTTAAAAACTTTCTATGGAATACGCAGGCATTGGTTCCCGCAGTACACCTCCCCAAATATTAAATTTAATGACTCAACTAGCTTCTAAGTTAGAAAATCTGGGTTACACTTTACGTTCTGGAGGGGCTGCTGGTGCTGATACTGCGTTTGAACGTGGTGTTAGCAACCCAGCTAACCGACAAATCTATCTCCCTGGACCTAATTTTAACCTTAAAACAGCAGGACAATTAGGTTTTATTGATTCAACAAAACTACCTAACTGGCAACAAGCAATTGCAACTGTGAATCAATTTCATCCTGCGCCAGAAAAATTAAGTGAATACGCTCGTAACTTAATGGCTAGGAACGCTATGCAAGTGTTAGGACAAACTATGAATCAACCAGCAAAAATGATTGTTGCTTGGACACCAGGTGGTCAAATCACAGGCGGCACAGGACAAGCATTGAGAATGGCACAAGCTTACCAAATCCCAATAAGAAACTTAGGAGATCTTGCAACATTACAAAATGTTCAAAAATTTCTTAAAAGCAATTGATAACAAAATTGATTGAATCATGAACGAAATTCTACAGATTGTATCGATTTCCTTCGATGATCTGGGAAACCTAGTCGTCAAGGCTTACCTTGATGGGTATGGAAAACAGACAGTCCAACAAACGTGGTTTGATCCGCCTGAGTACGGTCCTGGACTGTGCGAAACTGTCATCGATTCCGACTTTCTACCTTCAGAGGTACATCAAAACTTAACAGAGAAGGAATTGGTACAACTTATCGATCGCCACAATCTCCTGGAAAACCAAAGCTGGTTCCCTATCCAGGGAGAATGAATCGGTGTTGACTCCGCCCTTCACTCTGCCTTTGACTCTGCCCACCTTCAGTACACACCAATGAAACCACAAGCCTTAGCTCCAGATCTTACGCCAACCCAAATACACCGCACTGTTGCGGCTATGGAAAGGCATGGCGGCGGCTTCTGCCGCAACCTTGCTCACACCTGGTACGTAGCTGATCCAGGAAACAAACTTAAGATTCAATCTACTTTTGCCGAGGACCTAGCTAAATATGGTCCCGGAACCTATTTCTACAATACCCTGGATAACTGAGATGCCGGCTTCCATCGAGTTTCACTCTGTTACACCTAGGCCAGTTGACGACCACACCAGGCTCCACTTAATTCGTAAAGAATTGGAAGCCATGTCCATTCGTCAAGGACGCCTACACATGATGGATTCTGATCCCTATTTCGTTGATTGCATTGACGAGATAGTCGAAAGAATTAAAGAATACGAAGATTACGATCCAACGCCTGATTATGCAGGCGAACCGCCAATAACGATGGCTGAGATGCACGCAGAAGCCTGGAAACAGCATCAGCTACTTCATTCTTGACCACTATGAACTACATCCGTATTTGGTACAAACTGGAAAATCAGTGGTCTTACGCAACTTACCACACAGCCGACAGCAGTTGGAGAGAATCTTTCTTGATCTTGAAGGCTGCTGGATCTGCTATTAAGCTCCAGTATCTGGACACTGATACAGATGCTGATACCGGGTCGGCCCAGGAAGCAGACCCGGCTCTATGTCTCTGATGGTTATTGCAGACAACAACCATGCCAAACAGTCCTAGCTTATTTTTATACAAAAACCGTAACAAACAACTCGTAAAAAATCTAATGAACACTATTGATTGGCCAGAAAACGACGACACCGATGACCTTGCAAACCAAGATAAGTACAGCATTGAACAACTTCATGCGATGCGTCTTGTTGCCAGGATGAAAGAGGCTGCAGATAGGGTTGGCGCTGGTTTCGTTGGTGGCTTTGTCACACCTACTGGCCAACGTTTCATGATGTCCAATGTGGATGAGAATGATATTCAATTTCAAGCAATTCGGCAAGAGTTGCAAGACATCCAAGACACCAATAGCAAAACTTCGGGCGACTCTTTCAATCGCATCCAAAACACCATAAAGATCATAGAAAGTGACGAAGGAATCCAATTAAGGATAGAACCTAAGGCAGAATAAGATCAGCTCTTTCTCCCAATCCATGAAGTACAACATCTGGAACGCTGTTGCGTATGAGATTACAAATATCCTGATTGATTACGATCCCCGGTGGCGTAACTACTGGTGGATTAATACGCTCAGGAAAATTTGGTTCTTGGATTGGGTTGAATGGAAGGATGCCCAGACCATGACCAAGGTCGACAAACAAGTCGAAAAGATCCAAAAGGAAATGGCAGCCGCTGATGAGTTACAGTACGTCAAACCAATTGTGACTGAGCATCCACCCAATGGGTCCAAGGCTCAGGAGCTGCTTGGAGGAACACTTCAAATCACCGCCCCCTGGTACAAACCAAATGAAAAGGAACCCAAATCAAGCGGAGACTGACGAGAAGAAGCTCAGTCCAAAGTTAAATAGGTTGCGACAATTGATCCAAATGGAGATCAATTACGCCTTTCAGAATGAAGATCCACACGAATATCGGTTTGCACATGAAATCAAAGAGAAGAACGACTGTGCCTGGAAAGATTTTGACACTTTGCTCGGCCCAGTAGGAGAAAAGAAGAATGGAATGTAAATTTGTTTACGTTTCGAGAACCATTGATCCAAAAAGTCAACGCCATTACCTAGATGCAATTGATGATTACGGTCGACACTGGACAGCAGAAATGTCACATCAAGAAGAAGAAGAGTGGATTGTTTTTACCAAAGCTTGGAAGATTAGTTCCCGACGACTTTACAACTAATGATTATTATTACCTGTTGGATAGTAGCTGCGGCTGCGGCTTTAGTTCTGAACCATGTAATTCACAGTCTTAATGATGATGATGATGATGATGATGATGATGATGACTGAACTCTCTCCAGCAGCTCGGCAGTTCCTATATGAAGGTGGCTTCACCGATAAGGATGGCCAACTGTTACCTCACTTCCAATCTATTGACCAAGGGAGTAATGAAAAAAACTGAACATCCGGTTCAACTTCCAGATTCACTCATTACTAAGTGGTTGGAAGATACAGACACCCCACTCAGTGTTCAATTCCAAGAGGCTGCTGAGTGGGGAGCAAACGCAGAGCTGGAAGAGTGCTGCTTGTGGCTCAATGGCGGATCAAAAATTGATTACGACACTGCAGCATTACTACGCGCCGCCAGACGCCCCAAGCCTCCGAGCTTGAAGGAGCAGGCGCTTGCCGAATTAAGCGAATGGGAAAACGTCATGGACATCGCGCCTGACAGCCCTATCCGCCGCGCACTGGAGACCTTGAAATGACTAACCTATCCCTCGCCGTTCAGGCAATTTTGGATGCCTACGACTGCAGGGCTTTTTTCTTGCTTAATAATTGTTTCGCTTTCGTCTTCTTCCGCTATTGACAATTCTAATGCTTGCTCGGCTTTATCAATAGCTTTTTTAATTTTTTCTTCCACGGGAATTTCGGGCTGTCCGCCCCAATTAAGAATAGCCATTTGAGTTAATGCAACTACAGACAGTCTAAAAGAATTCTTCATCTACGACCTTGATCCAGGTGAGACTGCCGACTGGCTCAGAGCAGAAGCTGAAAAAGCTCGTCAACAGGAATAATGTAAGATACAGTGAACCTACACACCTGGTGGACAAAAACAGTGGCACAAACCGACACATTGGATGTTCGTTTCCAGAACATCATGGACAAGATTGATCTTGTCATGACCACAATCGAAGACTTGATCGAGGATCCCGTCTTCATGGACAACATCCACGGTGAACAAGAACTATCTCTTGATCTCACACTGGAACTATTTGAGACGATTGCATCTCAGTTCGATCCAGAGGGGGAAGAATCAGATGACGATATGTTCAAACCTGATGACAGCTACAACGCCGATTAGAAATACAATCCCGATCAGGAATAAAAGACGTTAAAACACATCCTTTTCCGAAATCATTACCGATCGGGAACAAAAACCGAAGAGGGCAAACTGTATCAATTGATACAAAATCGTACATTGCAGTAGGCTGTGGCGCTTCCTCCTATCATTAGGAGGTGGGTAAGCCCACGGCCTTTGCAGTACCTCACAATGCCACAATCCTTCAATCCGTTCCTGACTAAAGGGCAGCTTCAGTCGCTCTTGAATCAGCAACTTGTCCAGTCGATGCAGACTCCGGTCATTCCATCCATTCCCACCATCCCATCCGCCTGTAAGGTCACTCCACTCGCTCAGTCCGCCCCAGGTGGATCAGACTTCCTCAGCTCTGTCCTCACTCAAGTAGTTGTCAACGCGTTCAAACACCGTTGAACCAACCACACCAACAAAAGCAGGACACGGTCCATGCCGTACAGGAGCAAATCAAGTCACTACTACAAACCAAATCCAAAGTTTGACAGAATTCGTCACTTCTGGCGAATTTACCGCTCTATCAAGCAGGTAATCGGCATCATCTACGACATAAGCTCCGTCTTACTCGTCGTCATGAGCTTCGACAAAGTCTACAAGTACAAAAGCCTCAGGGTAATCAAACCCTGGCAAATTGCTCGACTTGTCGAAAAGATTCCCAAGCTTTTCTACAGCCTCAGACACAAAATGACCTACGGACTGTAAAAAATGTAAACAAAGACAAACAAAAGCGAAAAAACTTGTTTCAGCATCTGTTGAAACAGGCTAAAAACTGAAAAGCGAGGGGCTGGTTCGCATTAGAACCTAAGTCCGGTGCGGCCGGACACCCCTTGCTTCATCTCCGGTAGAGCAAAAGCCAAAACAAATGCAAAATCTGAACAAACTATTCACATGCACAACTATGTGAAAGTTATAAAGTTCAGATGACGCATAAGCCGCAGCCAACACACCAACGGAATCCCTACGAAAAAAGCAGCGATCGTAAAAGCTGCTGAAAACCACAGGCCTGTGGGTCTGATCAGACCCAGGAACTGTAGCGCATCTAACAAGCTTCTGAAACCTCCTACACCACAAAAACCGGGTAGAGCAACCACACATCAGTCCCTATCAGGGAAGACAAAACCCTCCCTCTCCCAGCCCTAACAAAACTTAACATTCCATCTGCTTTTATCGGTCAGTTCGGCGCTATCGTAATTGAGCAAAACTCAGTTGCGGCAATGCTTTTTAGAAGTGCAGAGGTCTGTACCTGTACAGATTTATTCCTCTCATAATAAGAACCGGACCGAATAAATAAAATGGAATTCGAAAGCAAATCAAATCGTAAATTGGCTTGGGCAGTACTGGCTTTGACTCCCAGTGGGCGCAGCGAAATCATCAAGATCACCGACTGTGATGATGCTGATCACACCATCAAGGAGAATCCCTCCATCTTCTACAAGTCAGGACCTTTCATCCTCACTTGACTCACAAGACGCAGAGAGGAGTACAGACTTCCCGACTGCAACACAAGAACCAAAAGCCTGCGGTGCTACAGTCTCCGCAGTTCACAACAAGCTGCCCATGTCTGAAACATTGAAGGGTTACGTCGTCATGCTCCATCACCAGGAGGTAGGAACATTTGCACCATCCTTTCGGACCATGGACGAAGCCGAGGAGTTCTCCAACGCCATGAGGCTCGTCACAACCAACGTAGCAGTCAGTGAGCCCGTCCCCGTGGTCTCCACCAGGGGGTTAATCCAAGAGGACGCTTCAACGCCCCACAATCCCTCAGGCCTGGATTGGGATCAAGAGTTCAGACAACACCTCAATTGCCCCTCAGCAGCCATGCTCAACCTTCTTTACGACAATTCTCCCCAATAAAATAACAACAGTCAAGGGACCAAAAAGAAGAACAACTCGTACAGTCCTGTTACCAGTAGCATCACAGAAGAATCGTGCTATCCTTTCGTTAGCACGATTTTTTATGCATGGCTGTAGTTCTCAGTGTGTCAGTTCCAGAAGCTCTTCACTGTCGGTGGAAAGAATCAGAATTGGACATCAGTCCCTCTGCCCTATTCCAGTCCGCACTTGAAACTGAACTCAGTAAAACAAACCAACACCTAGTCTATTGGAGCAATCGAGCCCTCACAGCAGAAAAAAAGCTCAAGACAATCGCCCAACTCATTGCTGCAACCGACAAAGACGTACGTCGCTTCCTCTATTTCGACAAGTAAGAACGTAAAAAACTATCAACTTTTAAAATTACAAAAAAGATGTAATTCTATTTGTAATTAGTGTCTACATTAGTAGTAATCTGCAGATAAAATTACAGAAAAATTACTATTATTTTACGACTGAATCAAGTCCGCCGCCAGGGGTCTATATATAGATAAGAATAGATATACAAACCCTATAGAAGGTATAGATAGATACAAACTAACCTCTATCTAACTCTATATAGAAACAAAACTTAAGGGAAATCTTAAGAAAATCTAAAGATGTGTAGATCAAAAAAGAGGCCAAGGGAACCACCCCCTGGCCTTGTACCTTTGCACACACGCTACACGTTTGGTTACCCAACCATGCACCTCTTGCATCCTAGCCAGAAACAGCTAAGGTAGTCAAGCACAGAAAGCCACTACAGGCTCACATGCGACCAACATCCACCCATACCTGGGGTTTACCCACTAACACCATGAGTCTTTTTGATTTCAAATCGATCCACAGCTTGGAAATCGATGCGGCAGACAAGCCATCCATTGATGTCCATGACGGACATCTGATCCTTACCGCTGAGAGGGGTGAAGATCGGATCATGATCACAGCCCCACTCAGCAGTGTGCTTCCCACTGCTGCGCCAATGGTAACGACAGTTCGCTCTGGTAAGACCAGGGGGATGCGTCGTGCCAGGGTCAATATCAACAAAGGAAAGCAGCTTGACCCCAGTCACCGCGCTGTCGGTGAGAACAGTCCTGCTGCCAAGTTGAATGAGAGTTCAGTGCGGGAAATTCGTGCTCTGGCAGAAGATAAAGATTTTGTTAAAACTTTCAGTAGTAAGCAAGGCATGCTTTACGACCTAGCCAATGCCTATGGCATCCACTGGACCACGGTCTGGAGCATCCTTAATTACAAGACCTGGAAGCACGTCGATTCTCACAAGGCACCACAGAAAGCCACCTGATTAAGCTTCTTTGGTTTACTCATTAACAAGACCCATAGAATTTATTCTTTGGGTCTTATTTTTGTTTAATTTTTTACTTTACACACAAAACCATGCAATTTAACCTTCCGTCTAACCTTCAAAATGCAGTTGCTGCTTATGATCCAGAAAAGAAGTTGCAGCGCCGTGCTGCTTCAATAGCAGCAACAAATAACACAAGGAAAAAACCTAGTTTTCCGCTCGGCAATCCATTCGATCTTATCCCACCAGAGGTTGTTCGATCTGAAGATTTACAACGAATTATCAGTAACATCAACTCTTCTCTTGTAGACCGTCGTTATCATTCTTTTCACAAAGTAAAAGTATTACAGGACAATCCTTTTGTATCCAGAGAAGATGTTTATGCATTTATTCTTCATTTCGAATCATTGTGGCTTGCAATCTGGTTACCACCAGAGCGGCAAAAAGGAGAGTATCTCTTCGGGTACGCCCGTGCTTTTAAGAATAATGAGAAGTCACGTAACATGATCAGTTCTATCTTGCGCGACAAGATGCTCGAGCATGGTGAGCTTGTCAGTTATGGCAAGACAGAAATGGTTGTCGAGCGCGGATTGATAACGATCAAAGACGTACAAGAAAAAAGCCAAGCTAGCCGTTGGTGTAGCTATGTAGCTCCCTGGGATTTTATCGGCTATTACCAAAAAACTCGAGATATGCGAAAAGTCATTAGTAAGTTTGAAGTAACGCTTGCAGCAACTGTACCAAGTTGGGAAAATACTAAATGGTACGAACGTATTAACTGTCGCAATCCGTTGGAGGCAGTCGATCTTAAACTGCCACCAGAGGTGTACACGTTTCTAGGTCAATCAGCATCAGATACGGAGTTAAGCGTTGACCTGCTAGTTAAGATTATTGAGTTTTATCAGAATGAAGACAATGATCGGGCGATCGCATTCGGCGGGCAAGCAAACTTTATAGAGCGCAATATTATCAAATCAATTATTAGCACACCGTTGATTAAAAAATGGATTCAAAGTAAGCTTGCTTCTATTAATAAAGATTTCAAAGATGTAAATTGTGTAAGTAAGAAAGAAATTCTATCTAACTGGTCCAGAGTTGAAAGGTTGATGGACAATATTATGTATGTAAAATCTATTTGGAATGATTGTCCGCTTGATTATTACAACTCCAACATTGATACACTTTCTTTTTTCCGGTTCAGAAGCCACCTTAGATGTGTAGAAGCAAAAGCTTGGCTCGCTGAGCACATGCCAGTCGCTTCATTCTTTCAGATTATCAAGAAGTTCTGGGAATCTGATAGTAATAACATCAATGGATTTCACGAGTGGAATGACACCGTGTCCATGCTCCAGGGTATCCTGATTCACCAGGAGTACAAGCAAGATCTTAAAGCTCCAAAGCGTTGGCGCATCTCAGAGTTTCACGACTACATCCAAGGTGAATCGTGGAAACTCAAGAACGACAAGATCGATTTGCCCCAGGACTTATTTCCTTCCCCAATTAAAGTGGAGACCAGTGATGGCAGGATCTGGTCGTTTTTCCAACCGATCGACACGCACCAGTTGGCCCAGTGGGGGCAGGCAGTGCGTAACTGCATCGGCAGCGCCTCCCACTACGCCGAAGAGGTCAAGAAGAAGAAACACTTCATTGTGCTTTGCACCCTGGATAGGAAGCCAACCTTCACCATCCAACTCAAAGTCAACGATGGCGTCATGTCTGTGATCCAGATGGTCTCCATAGCAAACAGAAGGTTGAGTAATGTCGAGTCGGCTGATTATGGAGAAGCGTTTCAAAAAGCCTTGTTTCAGCGTGAAAATCAACTAAACTCAGGGCAACCTGCGACCTCTGCCAGTGTCACTACCTGACCAAGACGATCAAGCTCAAGTCAGTGAGGGAGGCGGTCTCCGCGTTACCTACAACGAGGACGACTCCTCTCTCACTCTTGGGTGGGATCCAGAAACTCATCCTGAGTACAACTACTTAAACGATTTTTCAGAGGATGAATTATCTGAATACCTGAACGGTATCTTAAAAGAAGAAATTTCTAAATTTGAAAACTCATCCACTTCTGATTAAGAACATGACACACGAAGAAAATGTAGCTGCATACGCAGATTCAATGGGCCGGAAAGAGGTCGAGCCTGATAAAGATGTGCCAACTGAAGAGGACATGCTGCGCTGGACCACTCTCAGTCAGAAATTTGATCGTGAGTCACCTAAAAAAATGGCTTTGCGTGGTGCAATCTGTGATTACATCGATGAGATGGAAGTCGATGAATTCATGGAAGACCTAATTTCGATTCTAAGTAAAGAAGAAATCTACTTTAGAAATAGGGCAGATATATACGCCAACTTGATAGAAATAGTAGAACAACTATCTGTAAAACTCGGTAATAGTAAAGATGCAGAATAAGCCAAAAAATCCAATACAAGCAACAGGTAGCTATGATGCCCGCACTAAAGAATATAATTTGTCTATCTGTAGTGGTGATCTTGTTGTTACGTTTGAGTTCTTAAAGAAGGAAGATATTGAGCACTTTATTTCCTGTTTAACTTGCATGCTTTACTGCGATGAAGACTAAATTGAACAGCGACGTCAAACTGGTCTGGGTTACACCAGAAGCAGAGAAGATGATCACATATTGCGCCAGAGTGTCATCTCCTGAGAACCAGGAGAACATAGAAACAGCTCCGAAGTTGCTTGCTTACTGTATTAAGAACAGGCACTGGAGTATCTTTGAGATGGCAAACATGTGTGTTGAAGTTAATACAACTCGATCTATCTCTGCTCAGTTGATTAGGCATAGGAGTTTTAACGTACAAGAATTTTCACAGCGTTATTCAGATGTGGCAGCTTTGGGTCCACTTAAGATGCCTCACCTGCGTCGTCAAGATATGAAGAATAGACAGAACTCCATTGATGATCTAAGCACGGAGCTAGTACAAAACTACTACCGCCGTATCAGCACTTTGTTTGAGGAGTCTGAGCATCTCTATCAGGAAATGATCAGCAGTGGGGTGGCTAAGGAATGCGCCAGGGAGGTGCTTCCGCTGTCCTCTCCAACCAGGTTGTACGTCAATGGCAGCATCAGGAGCTGGATCACGTACATCGCTCTGAGAGAGAAGCACGGAACTCAGCTAGAGCACATGAAGATCGCCAAGGACATCAAGGAGATCTTCTGTGCAGAATTTCCAAACACTGCAGAAGCACTTGGAGGCAGCGAGCCGTGGATTATTTAGAGAATGACGACCTTAAGTCCACTGCCATACAGGCTTGGTTGGATATTGTTTACGGGGGCCAGGACACCAGGGAGTGGACAACAGCAATGAGAGTTATCAGACAAGCCTTAGAAGCAGTTCCAGATAACATTAAATACAAACCAACTTCCTTGTTTTAATTGCCTGGGCACCGAAAGGGTAAGTCCCAGGCTTTGTTGTATCTACACACGCTATGACAACCGCCACAGCCACTGCACCTAAGCTTCCGAAAGTTCCTGACAAAGCACTAGAAGCACTCAAAGAAGGAATCCAATCTGTTCTTGACTCCAAGGATTGGGCTGGATTTCTTTCTGCTATCAGAAAAATTCACAGCTACAGCTTCAACAATCGGCTGCTTATCATGCTGGGCCAGTCGAAGAGAGGGTGGGAGCTATCTCCCTATGTTGCTGGCAGAACCAAATGGAATACGGAATTTAACAGGCAGCTAAAAGAAGGTGAATTTGTTAAGCCCATCTGGATCCTGGCTCCAATCCTAGTTGAAAAGAAAGATGAGAATGGTAATCCAATCAGGAAAGCCGATGGTTCCACAGAAAAAATTGCAATTCGGTTTCGAGGCGTTAAGGTTTATGACCACAGGCAAACCCACGGAGATGATCTTCCAGAACCAGATACGGAAGGGATGATGGCTGAACTGGATTGCGAGGCATCCGAGGAATTGTTCAAAGGTATGGTTGCTGTCGCCAAGAAACGTAATGTTCAGGTTGATGATTCTGTATCAAAATGTGAAATGGGTGGAGCCCACGGTCGTTGTTGGTTCCAGAATCAAGGTCGCGCCAGTAAGATTGAAATTCTTCAGGGATTGAACCTGGCGACACAGATCAGTGTCCTGGCTCACGAGCTAGGTCATGCAATACTCCACAACAGAGATGAATACCAAGAACATGACACAGCGTCAATTAAAGAGTTGGAAGCTGAATCAGTTGCTTATCTTGTATGCTCTTATTACGGTATGGATCTCGGCAGTCGTAGCTTCCGTTATATTGTTCATCACGATCACGCAGCGGATGACGTGGTAGCTGATCTACTTAAATCAGGTGATCGGATCTTTAAGGCCTATAACGAAATTATTTCTGTCGTGGATTCAAGACTGGAGGAGTTCGGACTCAAGCCAAAGGCGTCAAAGTAGCATAGAATCCTAGAGCTGTGGTTGCCTTGTCAGCGGCTACAGCTCTAGGTGACTTGTCATCTGGAGAACGAGAGTAGGTAGGGGGACAGAGAGTGAGACCTCTGTCCCTTTTTCTATTGTGAGGGTGGGACCGAACCTTGATCACAGGTACGGCCCGTCAGTTACCAGGCAGGGGAAGCGACAAAAACCCTGTCTCCCTCTTTAATAGGGCCCTGACGTCGCTCTTCTTCGGGCCACAATAAATTTAGCATATCTGTCATGATTAAGAGTCCCGTAGAAAGACTATTGGATCCGGATAAAGAACCAAACAATTGGTTGGCTGCTGTGCTACGTGATCTTGTAGATCAAAATACAGAAGAATCTAAAGAAAGTCTTAAGAGTGCTATTACAAGCTTGGCTTGCTGGGTCGAGCCAGGAGTTATTGATTCACTATTTTACCATTGGATAAAAGAATATAAAGTGTTAATGGCTCAAAGTAAAAAGCCTTGAAGTAGTTGCGCCCTGCCGTGCAGATCATTGGATCATCTGGAATTACACCGGTAATTTTATACTTCACTCGAAGTGGATCAACTGGATAGGGTGGACGATACCAAGTAAATTCTTTTAGTTCTTCATCGATAATCCACTCGGGTCTGTTCTTGCACCATCTCTTAAAAGCACGAAATTGTTTTTCTGGGTAACGCGACGTACAGTCAATTACCAGGTGATCACCTGGGTGGAGGTTCCAACGGAGCTTTAAGACTTCATCATTACCTTTTGAGATGGCAGTCAACCCAACCTTTCCCCGCATAACCTGGTTAAGCGTGCGGGCTCTCCTGTTCTTCTTTCTTCTGTACCAATCATTGAGTTGTCGTCTTGACTTACCAACGGCAAAGCCAACGTTCCAGCGATAAAATCCAGGGCTGTACTCACAGACAGGCTCCAGAAAAACTTTGCAGAGGTGGTCTCCCACCCTGAATAAAGAACCTGTAAACTTGCGACAGACCCGGTAACTCATTTGGAAGAACTTATTTTTTTAATTCAATCAGACCCTGAGCTGTGGGAGGTCGTTGAAAACCTGAAGCACCAGGATGAGGACCTGTCCGATTTTATCCTCAGTGTTTCTCACATGCTATCGGTCGAGTTTGAGGAGTTGCACAGGACGGACCTCAGTGATAAACTTTCAGCATTGTTCGGCGGTCTGCCGGAGAAGGCGTTCCTCATGGTACCCCTACTGATGCACATCGCTTTAGATATCTTCTTGATGAAGGCAATTCCCGATCGCAGCGCCCTGAGGGATTGAGAAATGCAAGTTGGGTATGTTCTGTGTTCTGCAGATCTCAGCAGAATTCTGTGTCTAAGTGACTGCAGAAAAAAAATTGAGATGTTGACAGTTGATAGCACTAAAACAATTAACAAATCGATCTGCTTGTCGGACCTGACAGAGATCAAAAGCATCTACAAGAAGTTTCATGACAAGGAACTTGTCGGAGACCTGGAAGTTGTTAATGTAGCTAGGCTTTACAAAAAGTTCTACTAATCCAATATAAGAAAAACTTATGCGTCTCGTAATTGATACGGAGACCAACAATCTCCTGGCTGAGTTGGACAGGGTTCACTCGCTTGTGCTGCGAGACATTGACACGGGCACCATCTATAGCTGTGCAGATCAACCAGGATACCGATCCATTGCTAGTGGATTGGAGTTGGTGCAACAAGCAGAACAGGTTGTTGGTCACAACGTCATCGCGTTCGACCTACGTGCTCTGAAGAAGGTCTATCCGTTCTTTAAGTTGAGGGACGATTGCGACATCTATGACACCCTGATCGTCAGCCGTGTGCTCTGGCCTGAGCTGGATCCCGTGGACCGGCAGAACTTCTCTCACATAGAGCCGAAGTACATGGGTCGGCATTCGCTTGCTGCCTGGGGTGAACGCCTTGGTGTTGCCAAGATCAAGTTCGCAGAAGAAAAGAAAAAAGAAACAGCCACTGAAAATATCTGGGAATCCTGGAGCGAATCGATGCAAACCTATTGCGTCGGAGATACTCTGGTGACCTTGGAGCTGTTTGAGTATTTTCAGACACAGTGTTTGGCGCCAAAGTGTCAGAAACTGGAGCATGACTTTGCTAAAGTCATGGCCTTACAGGAAGACTTTGGTTTTCCTTTTAATGAAAAAGCTGCTTTTGCATTGGTCAATGATCTCAAAGTTAAACGCGACGAAATTAACGACAAACTCCAAGAAGTTTTTCCGGTTCTCGTTGAAGAGAGGTGGTCACCTAAAACTGGTAAACGTCTCAAGGACAAGGTTGAAGTTTTTAACCCAGCGTCAAGACAGCAGACAGCGGAGAGACTACGCAGCAAGTATCCGGAGATAACTTTTGCGGAAACAGAGAAAGGGTCTCCCAAGGTTGATGACGATGTGCTGGAAAGTCTGGGTGAGTTCTATCCGGAAGCTAAGTTACTAGCTGAGTATCAGACGCTCAACAAACGTCTAGGTCAGATCGCAGAAGGTAAAGAAGCGTGGTTGAAGCACTGCCAGAAGTTTGGTGATGGTCGCATCCACGGGGGTGTTAAGACAAATGCCTGCGTAAGCGGTAGGTGCAGTCACGTAAACCCAAATATGGCCCAAGTGCCTTCTGTAGGCCACGCATATGGAGCTGAGTGCAGGGCTCTCTTTACAGCACCTGAAGGCTGGATTCTAATAGGCACCGATGCGTCTGGCCTCGAGCTAAGAGCGTTAGGTGCATGGCTTGCTCATTTTGATGGTGGCGAGTATGCAAAGCTTGTAAGCAATGCAGGATTTGATATACATACTTACAATGCAAAACTGTTTGGTATTTATAACGGAGAAGGAGAAATTACAAAGACTACTAGAGATCTAAGTAAGCGACTGATCTATGCTCTTTTATACGGAGCCGGTGCAAAAAAGGTAGGAAGTGTTATAGATTTAGCAGCAAGTGAACAGAAACAATATGATATAGGTAAGAAAACAATCAATACTTTTTATGCAAATCTACCTGCAATTAAAAAACTAAAAGATAGGATTGACGCCAGGATTACTGAGCGTGGTTATCTGTTTGGTATTGATGGTCGGCATCTACAGATTCGCTCCAGGCACTCGGCACTAAACCAACTGCTGCAGTCCACTGGGGCTGTGCTGATGAAGAAAGCTACTTGTATTTACTATGAAGATTTAGAAAGTGTGGGGTTGCGTTTTGGAATTGATTATGGTTTCTGCGCAAATGTGCATGACGAATATCAGGTAGCAACTAAACCTGAACACGTTGAATTAGTTAAGAAGATATCAATTGAAGCTATAGAAAAAGCTGGTAGATTTTTTAATCTACTTTGTCCTTTTACTGGTGAAGCTAGGAGTGGAGTGAATTGGATGGAGACTCACTGAG